>Ga0182736_1000271_pt1 | contig 93141 bp, 77 predicted proteins | sample eDN5th30CKraftBY_FD_128882 | JGI IMG/M metagenome (GOLD analysis project Ga0182736, IMG submission 128882) | Enriched backyard soil microbial communities from Emeryville, California, USA - eDNA 5th pass 30_C Kraft BY (version 2) (version 2) | ecosystem: Environmental > Terrestrial > Soil >... | reverse complement strand
CCAACCTGAAAGCGCGCCCGAAACGGCGCGTTTTTGATTGAGGAAATCCGGCGAACTCGAGTCGCCCTGCAATACGCGGATCAGAAAAATGAAGATCAAGAATTCGCTCAAGTCGCTCAAGGCCCGCCACCGCGAGAACCGCCTTGTTCGCCGCAAGGGCCGTGTCTACATCATCAACAAGCAGAACCCGCGCTTCAAGGCTCGTCAGGGCTGATCGGGCGCAGGGGTCGTCTTTCCGCATGGGCGGGAAGTGATGATCGAAAATACCAGTTTGACGTTCGGCGCAGGCGCTCTACCATGAGCGCCATGCGTCTTTTCGTGTTTCTCACGCTCTGCCTTTGCCTTGCCGGCGCCCTGCCGGCCCCTGTCCTCGCGCAATCGGCGCAGACCGCCTCCGCCGAGGCCGGGACCTTCCCCACGCAGGCCCAGCGCCTCGACGCGCTCTTTACCGAATTGAAGCACGAACGCGACACGGATGCCGCCAAGGGCATCGCGGACCGGATCCGCCGGGAATGGCAGGATTCCGGCAGCGCCACCGTCAACCTCCTCATCCAGTGGGCCGACAAGGCGATGAGCGAGGACAACAATGCCGCCGCGCTCGATTTCCTCGACGAGGCGATTCGCCTGAAGCCCGACTATGTCGAAGGCTGGAACCAGCGCGCCACGCTGCATTTCAAGATGGGCAACTATCGCAAGTCCATGTCGGACATCAACCAGGTGCTGCGGATCGAGCCCCGCCACTTCGGCGCGCTCGCGGGCGTCGCCGCCATCATGACTCAGACCGGCCGCGACGAGATGGCCCTGAAAGCCTGGGAACGCTTCCTCGACGTCTACCCCACCGAGCGGCAGGCGCAGAAGGAATACGGCGACCTCGCCGAGAAGCTGACCGGCCAGCGCACATAAAGCGCCCTCTGCCTGCCAGTATCCTCCCTGCAAGGGCAGCATATGCCGCTTTGCCCCTCACCCTAACCCTCTCCCCGCAAGCGGGGAGAGGGGACTTGCCTCACGAAGCGACAGAGGGGCAGGAAAACATCGCGGCATATCCCCTTCGCCCCGCTTGCGGGGAGAAGGTGCCGGCAGGCGGATGAGGGGCATTCCCAATGCGCCGGAATCAAAAAGGCGGGCCGGAGCCCGCCTTCGATGGATTGCCTGAAATCTCTGCTCAGACGCCGCTGACGCCGTCGGCGGCGATGTAGGCGATGCGCAGCATGTTCGTCGCGCCGGGCGTGCCGAGCGGAACGCCGGCCGAGATGATGATGCGGTCGCCGGGCTTGCCGAATTCCTCGCTGACGACGATGCGGCAGGCGCGGTTGACCATGTCGTCGAGGTCCGTCGCATCGCCCGTGACGACGCAGTGCAGGCCCCAGACGACCGAGAGGCGCCGCGCCGTCTCGATGACCGGCGAGAGCGCCAGCACCGGCACTTCCGGCCGCTCGCGCGCCGCGCGCAGGCCCGTCGTGCCCGACGAGGTGTAACAGACGATGGCCGACAGCTTCAGCGTCTCGGCGATCTGCCGGGCGGCAAGCGAGATGGCGTCGGCGCCGGTCGCTTCGGGCGTCGAGCGCTGGGCATAGATGATACCCGGATAGTGCGGGTCGCGCTCGACCTTGCTGGCGATGGAGGCCATGGTGGAGACGGCTTCGACCGGATAGTCGCCGGAGGCCGACTCGGCCGACAGCATGACGGCATCGGCGCCTTCGAAGACGGCGGTCGCGACGTCGGAGACCTCGGCGCGGGTCGGCACCGGCGCGGAGATCATCGATTCCAGCATCTGGGTTGCGACGACGACCGGCTTGCCTTGGCGGCGGCAGGCGCGGATAAGCTGCTTCTGGATGCCCGGAACGGCTTCCAGCGGCATTTCCACGCCAAGGTCGCCACGCGCCACCATGAGGGCGTCGGAAAGCTCGATGATCTCCTCGATGCGCTCGACGGCCTGAGGCTTTTCGATCTTCGACATCAGGCCGACGCGGCCGCGCGCGATCTTGCGCACTTCGGCCAGGTCTTCGGGGCGCTGGACGAAGGAAAGGGCCACCCAGTCGACGCTGCCGGTCGCGAGCACCGCATCGAGGTCGACGCGGTCCTTCTCGGTCAGCACGCCGACGCCGAGCAGCGTGTCGGGCAGGCTCACGCCCTTGCGGTCGGAGATCTTCGTGCCGGAAATGACGGTGCAGACGATGGACTTGCCGTCGGCGCTCTCGGCGCGAAGGTGCAGCTTGCCGTCGTCGATCAAGAGGCGATGGCCGGGCTTGACCGCTTCGAGGATTTCCGGATGGGGCAGGAAGACGCGGGTGTTGTCGCCGGGCACGTCCTTGTTGTCGAGCGTGAAGGTCTGGCCGGGCTTGAGCTCTTCCGAGCCGTTGGCGAACTTGCCGACGCGCAGCTTCGGGCCCTGGAGGTCGGCGAGGATGCCGATCGGCCGGCCGCAGCGGGCCTCGACGGCCCGGATGCGGCTGATCAGCGTGCGCATCACGTCGTGGCTGGCATGGCTCATGTTGATGCGGAACAGGTCTGCTCCTGCCTCATGCAGCTTCTGGATCATCTGCTCGTCAGACGATGCCGGTCCGAGCGTGGCGAGGATTTTGACTTTTCTGTTCCGTCTCATCAGTTCTGGCTTTCCTGCGTCCCTGGCGTGTCTGAAAGCTGTACCATCCAGCTTCCCTGCCGCCCCGTGTCATATTCCTTGAAGCCCATGCGCTGGAAACCGCGCGCGAAGCAGTCCTTCACGCCGGTGATCTTGAACTCGTTCTCGGCGACGCACATGTTGACGTCGCCGGTCCAGCGGCCGCCGCGGGCGGCGTCCTCGGCATAGAGATAGTAGTAGCGCGACTGCAGCTCGCCCTCGATCAGGGTCGCGCAGGTCGTGGCGGGCACCTGCCACCAGCCTTCGGTGATCCAGCCTTCCTTGGCGCGGTAGCCGATGGCGACGCCGACGAGGTTCTGCGTGCCGTTGCAGACGCGGAATTCGGCCCTGGCCTCACCGGGCACGGAAAGGGCGAAGAAACCCGCAAGGAGGAAGAGGCCGGCCTGGAAAAGGCTGCCGGCTTTCGGGAAGAACGGGCTGGTGCTCTTGGTTCTCACGGCTTCCGATGGAACTCCGTTGATTTGAATATGCGCTTTCTTGCGACGGCGGGGCATGAATGTCAACGCAACACTAATCGATTACATTTTCACGACAACGAGGGGAATCAATCCTGCAACCGCAGGCCTTGCGCCTTGCAGGCAAGCTCGCCCCGTGCGATCACGGAAAGGACACGGGCGCACAATCGGCGAAAGCATGCAGGACCATTCCCCCTTCGAGATCATCGACGGCGACCTCACCCTCGGGCTCGTCATCCTGGCGGACCACGCCACCAATCTCCTCCCCGAACGCTACGGCCGCCTCGGCCTGCCGGAAAGCGCCTTCGGGCGCCACATCGCCTACGATATCGGCGTCGAGGGCGTGGTGCGCGGCCTCAATGCCCGGCTGAACGCGCCGGTGGTCATGAGCCGCTTTTCCCGCCTCCTGATCGACCCCAACCGCGGCGAGGACGACCCGACGCTCGTCATGCGCATTTCCGACGGCGCGATCGTTCCAGGCAATCATCCGATCACGCCCGAAGAATGGCAATACCGGCTCGATACCTTCCATCGTCCCTATCACGATGCCGTGTCCGCGACGATCGGTGCGGTCGCCGCGAAGACCGGTAAGGCGCCGCTCGTCCTCTCCATGCATTCCTTCACGCCGGCCTGGAAGGGCGTGCCGCGCCCCTGGCATGTGACGGTGCTGTGGGACAGCGATCCCCGCGCCGTCCGCCCGCTGCTCGCCGAACTGGAAGCGCCCGGCGACGTCGTGGTCGGCGACAACGAGCCCTATGACGGGGCGCTGCGCGGCGACACCATGTTCCGCCATTGCATGAAGCCCGGCATTGCCCATGCGCTCATCGAGATCCGCCAGGACGAGATCGGCGACGAAGCCGGCATCGCCCGCTGGGTCGACCGCCTCGCGCCGGTCTTCGCGCGGTTGAATGCGGACCCGGCCCTGCACACATACGAGATATTCCCCTCCCGCACCGGACCCTATTGAGACAGACGCGATGACCGAGCTTACCAAGGAACAGCAGACCGAATTCGAGGCCGCCGCCTTCCGCCGCCTCGTGCGGCACTTGCGCGAGCGCACGGACGTGCAGAACATCGACCTGATGAACCTTGCCGGCTTCTGCCGCAATTGCCTGTCCAACTGGTATCGCGAGGCGGCGAACGAGGCGGGCGTGCCACTCGACAAGGAAGCCTCGCGCGAAATCATCTACGGCATGCCCTATGAAGAGTGGCGCGCGCGGCACCAGCGCGAGGCGAGCGACGCGCAGAAGGCCGCCTTCGAGGTCAACCGCCCGAAGGAATGAACCTCACTCCCACGGGAAAATCCCGAAGCCGCGCATGATAGGCCTTGATCTTGCCGGAAGTTCGCGGCAAGTCACGGCACCTTTCGAATTTCTAGCCCATCCAAGGAGAAGAAGACCATGTCGGATGCCCACGGCGTCGCACGCGACCAGCTTCGCGCGTTCATCGAGCGGATCGAGCGTCTCGAGGAAGAAAAGAAAACCATCGCCGACGACATCAAGGACGTCTACGGCGAAGCCAAGGGAACCGGCTTCGACACCAAGATCCTGCGCAAGGTCATCCAGATCCGCAAGCAGGACAAGGACGAGCGCATGGAACAGGAAGCCATCCTCGACACCTACCTCCAGGCCCTCGGCATGATCGAGCTGCCGCCGGACGCCGAATAAGGGACTTTCCATACAAGGCGCCTGCACGCCTCCCCTCCTCCGTCATCCTCGGCCTTGAGCCGAGGATCCACCGGCGCGCCGAAGCATGGATGCTCGGGTCGAGCCCGAGCATGACGACGGAGAGGATGGAGAGAGAGGCGAAAATGCCGACAAACGAAAACCCGCCGGATCGCTCCGGCGGGTTTTTTGTCTGGAAAAAGCGGTGCGGCTCAGTTCTCGGCGCGCTCGAACTTACGCACTTCCATGAAGTTCACGGCGTTACCGCTGAAGCGGCCTGCGTCGATCGATTTCGTCTCGGGCTGGAAGCCGGCCATGTAGACCGTGGTGGGCGCGGCGCGCAGCGTGCGGCTGACGAAGCGCGGCGCCTTGACCGGCTTGGAGAGCGTCGCCATGCGGCCCTGGTCGAGCGCCCATTGCGAGAGGATTTTCTGCGTCAGCTTCGGCTCGGTGCGGATCGCGCCGCGGCTCGCCGCGTCGGCGTCCTTCTTCTTCGGGCGGCTGCCCTTGGCCGGCACCTCTTCCGCCGTCTTCGCCGAGAAGGCGTCCGTACCGCCGAGCGAGCGGGTGGCGCCGCCCTCCGGATCGAGCGCGGCCATCTCGACCGGCACGCCTTCGTCGAGGTCCCTTGCCGGGTCGGCGAGCGCGGCAAGACCGGAACGGTCGGCGGATGCAGGCAGGGCCACGTCGGCCTCCGCCGCGGCCATCAGCGCCGTGCTCGAACCGCCAAGCTCGACCTGCGGACGCAGGCCCGGAACCGGAACGACGCCCAGCACCTCGCCGTCTTCCTCGACGGCGGCGGCAGCCATCACCGTCGGCTGGGCATCGCCCGCCTCGGTGCGCGCGCCCAGCATGACCGGCAGCGGGATCTTGTAGGCGGAAAGGTCCGCGAATTCAGGCTTGTCCTCGCCAGTCGTCGCCGCTTCCAGCGCCGCGGCCGCGCCGCTCGTCGCCGGGGCGACAAGCGCGAGCTCGGTCGTTTCCTCGGCCGCCTTGAAGGCGGGACGGCTGCCGGGCACGGGCGCGGTGAAGGCAAGCTCCGTCTCGGTTTCGGCGGCCGCGACGGGTGTGGTGTCCTGCGCCGCCTTCGCCTTGCCGCCGCCCGCGTCGAAATCGTCGGCGATGGCGACGTTGCTGGCGATCATTTCGGGCTCTTCATCCTCGTCGCCGCCTCCGCCGAAGAGGCTGGCAAGGAAGCCCTTGCTGCGCTTGGATGCGGACGGGTTCGATCCGCCGCCGGCGACCTGGATGGCATCCGCGCCGACGCGGCGCTTGTAGTCGGCGACGGCCTGCTGGTAGCCCGGCAGCGGCTTGCCGTCGGTCGGGACATGCATGGTCTTGCCATCCGGGAAGAGACTGACGAGCTCCTGCCGGCTCATGCGCGGCCAGGCGCGCACGCTGCCGACGTCGAGATGGACGAAGGGCGAGCCGGAGGTCGGGTAGAAGCCGACGCCGCCCACCTGGAATTTCATGGCGGTGGCGCGCAGCGTCGCCAGCTTCACGCCCGGAATGAAGAAGTCCATCGCCTTGCCGAGCATGTGCTGGCTCTTCTTGGCGACGCCCTTTGTGCGCGAGCGCAGCATGGAGTTCGTGGCCGGCGAGCGATAGGCGGAAACGACGTTGATGTAACCCGTCGCGCCGACCTTCTGGTAGACTTCCCAGACGAGGTCGAAGAGGCGCGGGTCCATCTTCGTCGGCTCGTTGCGGCGCCAGTCGCGCAGGAACTGGTTGAGCTGCTTGAGGCCGCGCGGATCGTAGCGGCCGTTGCGCTTGAAGGTGATCTCGGCCTTTTCGCGCGTATGGAGGAAATAGAGCTTGAGCGTGCGGTTGCCGCTCTCGGCCTGGACGGTGGCGGGAATGGTTGCCGGCAGGATGAGGGCAGCAGAGAGCACAGCCGTGGTGAGGACCTTGGGCAGCTTGTGCAACACTGTCTTGCAGAGGCTGCCCAGGGAGGCTCCCGGGCGCTTCATCGATGCGAACAAATTTGCCAACTCTTTCCCCGTCCGGAGGACAACGAACGTCCGTTGTCCCAGATGACTGCCAATTGCGGTGAGAGCATGGCAAATCCGCCACACTTCCCGCCGCGAGCCCCTTATAGTGAACAATCCACTAACAGGGAATAAACGGCAATCGAGAAATCCCGGAAGACCGGGATTTACGGGGGTTTTACGCAGCTTCCTTCAAAGGATCGTCCGGATCGATGCCGTAATCCTTCAGTTTGCGGTAGAGCGTCGAGCGGCCGATGCCCAGCTTGCGGGCCACCTGGCTCATCTGGCCGTGGTAGAATTTCAGCGCGAAGCGGATCAGTTCCTCCTCGACATCGGCGAGCTTGCGCACATGGCCGCCCTTGTCGACGCTGGAAATGGCGTTCTCCGGCCCGTGTGCTGCGTCGGCCGATTCGCTCGGCTTGAAATCGGGATAGACGCTCGGCAGGCGCGTCTCGGAGGCGGGCTCCGGGGTGTGCAGGCTGGCCGCTTCCCAGGTGACCGCGCCGTCCTCGGCAAGGCCGTAGCCCGGCACCTGCGCGGCGATCTGCGGGAAATCGGCCGCGCGCAACTCGTCTCCTTCCGCCAGCACCACGGCGCGGAAGATGGCGTTCTCGAGCTGGCGGATATTGCCCGGCCAGTCATAGGCCGTCAGCAGCGCCATCGCGCCGGCCGAGACGGCGAGCGGGCGGGCGAGCTTCTGCTCGCCGGCGAAACGCTGCACGAAGGCGCGCACGAGGACGGGGATGTCCTCCTTACGCTTGCGCAGCGCCGGGATGGTGATCGGGAAGACGTTGAGGCGGTAGTAGAGGTCCTCGCGGAAACGGCCCTCGCGCACCTCGTTGATGAGGTCGCGGTTGGTCGCCGAGATGAGGCGGACATTGACCTTCTGGGGAAAACGCGCACCGATCGTCTCGATCTCGCCCTGCTGCACGGCGCGCAGGAGCTTCACCTGCACCTCGAGCGGCAGGTCGCCGATCTCGTCGAGGAACAGCGTGCCGCCGTCGGCCTCCATGAACTTGCCCGTATGGCGCTCGCTCGCCCCGGTGAAGGCGCCCTTCTCGTGGCCGAAGAGGATGCTTTCCACGAGATTGTGCGGGATCGCCCCGCAATTGACGGTCACGAAAGGCTTGCCGGCCCGCTCGCTTCCTGCCTGGATGGCGCGGGCGACCATTTCCTTGCCGACGCCGGATTCGCCCTCCAGCACGACGGGGATGTTCGACTGGGCGGCACGGCGGCCGAGCTCGATGACGCGCAGCATTTCCGGGCTCGCCGAAACGATGTCGTCGAAATGCACGGTCTCGGACCTGTTGCGGCGGCCGGTGCGGCTGCGGCCCTCCCGCTGGTCCATCTTCAGCGCGTTGCCGACCGCGACGTTCAGCCGTTCGGGCGAGACGGGCTTGACCACGAAATCGAAAGCGCCGGCGCGCATGGCCGAGACCACCGTCTCGATGCCGCCCTGCCCCGTCTGCACGATGACGGGAATGGTGTTCTCGCGCTCGGCGAGCGCTTCCAGGAAGGCCGAGCCGTTCATCTCCGGCATCATCAGGTCCAGCAGGATCACGTTGATGAGGCCTCCCTTGCGATCGAGCAGGTCGAGGCCCGCACGGCCGTTTTCCGCCATGTGGGCGACATGGCCGGAGCGCTCGATCATGTTCTTGAGAAGCCTGCGCTGGACAGGATCGTCGTCGATGACAAGAATATGGGCCGTCACTGGAACCTCCTTGCCTGAAGGCGCGCGTCATGCACGCCCAAGGGAACTGGACACTGGCGGACCATGGCAGAAAGGGTTGAACATGCCGTTTTGAGAAAGGCTTGCATTTTAACGTTTGTTGACGCCACCCCGCAAATAATGAATGATGATCCAATACACACAGCAACAAGGGGAATGAGGAGCCAAAAAAAATGAACGAGAGCATGTATTCCTTGGTCGATCTTGATGAAATCTCCATGTATGTCGCGCTGAAACAGAACTGGGACAACACAACAAGAATCCGTATCCTTGAAGAATATAAAGACTTTCTTCGTGCCTCGTGCGATTCCGCAACTCGACCGACTTTGGCGGTCGATATGCTGTGGCATGAACACATTCTCAATACTAGGTCGTATGAAGACTACTGCCTCCGCCATTTTGGCTCGATCATTCATCATGTACCGTGCATCGATGATGCATACCGGGAGCGGCTGTCCGGGATAATTGGCCGAAAATTGGTATCGATCGACGACGGCGATCCACAGATCGATGCACGAGCGAACTGCTCGGGAGGCGCGCCGCCGATCAGCGCACCGGAGATCCGAATGGTTTTCGCCAATTGCGGTTCAGGCAATCCGCCCCAGCAGGATCCCGTCCTCGTCGCCGCCGGCAACTGCACCTCACCGTCACCGCTCCCGACACCGCCGCAATAAACAGGCAGTTCTCTGACATGAACGACAGCCCTCCGAGAGATACGTGACGACTGACTACGCCACACTCAAAGGCGACTGCATAATATCGGGCGCCGTCGAATTTTCCGGTGCGCCGCCACGCGGCGCGCGAAAGCCTGTCGGCGCCCAGGATATTGTCAAAATCGTTCACGAGGTGATCAGGGATCCGCTCGTGGCCCCCGCGGGGCTTCATTTCTGCGGATACGAGATAATCGGAATATTGAATATCGGAAATCTAGCATTGAACTTTCCGATATATTTCGAGCATTGCACGATGACGGATTTCCTAGAGTTTTCCGGCATAAAGTGCAGTGCCCTGGGCTTTCAGGGATGTATTCTGCGCAAGGGAATAGATCTACGAAACGCGCGGGTCCATGGCTATGTTCTGATGAACAATAATTTCACCTGCCATGGTCCGCTGCTCATGCGCGACGCCAAGATCGAGGGATCGCTGGAGTTTCAAACAGCGTCTTTCCTATATTCCGACAGTCTGGGCGGACACAAATCCAAGGACGCGGATGGCGAATGCTGCAGCCTCAGCAGGGTATCGTGCGACTCCTTCTACTGGATGGATTTGGCGCAGAAGCCAAAGGGGAAAGTCAATTTGCGCGATATGACCACTAGGTCATTCCGCCATAAAATCACATCGGACAGGGCGCTCGACGACTGGCCGGACAAGGGAAAACTGATCCTTGACGGCTTTAACTATCAGCGGTTCGACGAATGCTCTCCGCAACAAGCGCTGAAATGGCTGAACCTCCAGGATCGCCAGGATAGGGTAACGATCAATTCACTATCCAATCTCGCAAAAGCATATACCAACGAGCATCAGAAGCAGAGCGCTCAGATTATCCTTTCGCAACTGAAGAGAGCAGAAATACAGCGCATTCAGAATCCATTCCTGCGTTGGATAAATTTTGTAATATTCTGGTTTATCGGCTTTGGCGCCCAACTGCAAAAGCCATTGGCTATATTCGTGATTCTTGTGCTGATGCATTTTTCGGCAACACTCGTCCTGCGCGACAGGAATATGACCCAGCCGAACATCAACGATATTTTGACAGAAGATTGTTTGCGTGGCCCCTCGGAAATATGCAAGCCGGCCAATATCAAGAACTGGAAAAGCGGCGGAAAGCACTCCAACGAGGATATTTATCTGCCAAAGGGCTATCCGGATTTCAACGCGGCTCTGTTTACGACGGAATCCGTGTTCCCCTTTTTCGACTTTCATCAAAGGAAATACTGGGAGTTTTCGAACCCGCTGATAAATTTTTTGATGACTGTAATATCTACTTTTTCCCTCTTCATAAGTGGCGTATTCGTCGGCGGGATAACGGGTATTCTCACGGTGAGAGCGGAGTAGTTTTTGTTCATAACCCCCGGCGGCAACAGTTAGGTGCGCGAACGCTTTGTGCTCCTCAGGGACGACCGCGAGGACCGGACGGTGGTTTTCGCCGATCCGGTCGCGGTCGTCACCGTGCGCGAGCGCGCCGGCTTCGAGCCGGCCTTCGCGGCCCTGCAGGCGGCGCATGAAAAGGGCCACTGGATCGCCGGCTTCATGAGCTACGAGGCCGGCCATCTCTTCGAGAAGAAGCTGGCGCCGCTCGCGGAGGAGAACCGCCCGACCCCGCTGATGAGCTTCGGCATCTTCGAGAAGCCGGCGGAAAATCATCCGCTGGCAAGGCCGCGTCAGCGCGTCGAGAACGAACCCTTCCTCAGCGAGCCGAAGGCGCACTGGGATTTCGACACCTACCGCAGCCGCTTCGAGCGTCTGCACCGGCATCTGCGGCAGGGCGACTGCTACCAGGCGAACCTCACCATGCCGATCCGCGCCCGCTGGACCGGCGATCCGCTCGCCGCCTTCTGGTCGCTGATCGAGCGCCAGCCGGTTCGCTACGGCGCCTTCGTCTCGCTCGACGGGCCGCTTCTCCTCTCCCGCTCGCCGGAACTCTTCTTCGACGTCGACAGGGACGGCTGGATCGAGACGCATCCGATGAAGGGCACCGCGGCACGGGGAAAAAATGCGGCGGAGGACGCGGAAATCGTCGCCGCGATGCAGGCGGACGTGAAGACGCAGGCGGAAAACCGCATGATCGTCGACCTCCTGCGCAACGACATCTCCCGCATCACCGAGGTCGGCACGCTTCATGTGCCGAAACTCTTCGCCGTCGAGACCTATCCGACCGTGCACCAGATGGTGAGCCATGTGCGGGCGAAACTCCTGCCCGGCCTCGCGATCCGCGACATCTTCGCCGCGCTCTTCCCCTGCGGCTCGATCACCGGCGCGCCGAAGATGCGCGCCATGGAGATCCTGCACGACCTGGAGGACGGCCCGCGCGACGCCTATTGCGGCGCCATCGGCGTCGTCGCCCCGGACGGCACCATGCGCTTCAACGTCGCCATCCGCACCGTCTCGCTCTTCGACGACGGCAACGCCGTCTTCAACGTCGGCGGCGGCATCGTCTTCGATTCCACCGCCGAGGCCGAATACGAGGAATGCCTGCTGAAGGCGCGCTTTGCCGTGGGGGACCAATGGATTTCTCGCTGATCGAGACATTGCGCTGGGAACCGGAGGGCGGCTTCGTGCGGCTGGAGCGGCATCTTGCGCGGCTGGCGCGCTCGGCCGCAGCGCTGGGGTTGTTGGGGGCGGAGAAAGCGGAAAGCGCATTCTATGCGGCTCTACCCCCCTCTGCCCTGCCGGGCATCTCCCCCACAGGGGGGGAGATTGGCAGGAGGCAAGGTCATCTCTCAACCGCGGCCACTGAAATGGGCAAGGCGTCCCCCCACCCAATCTCCCCCCCTGTGGGGGAGATGCCCGGCAGGGCAGAGGGGGGTCCGCCACAACCCGGCCCTCTCCGCATCCGCCTCGAACTCTTCCCCGATGGCCGCATCGAGGTGCAGACCGCACCCTTCACGCCCCTTGCCGAAAATACGGTCTGGCGCCTCCGGATCGCGACCACCCGCCTCTCCTCCACCGATCCGCTGCTGCGCCACAAGACCTCCCGCCGCACCCTCTACGCCGCCGCGCGCGCCGAGTTTCCCGCAGCGGAGGCCGATGAGGTGCTGCTTCTCAACGAGCGCGGCGAGGTTTGCGAAGGCACCATCACCTCGCTCTTCCTCGATGACGGCTCCGGCATCCTCAAGACGCCGCCGCTCGCCTCGGGCCTTCTGGCCGGCGTGCTGCGGGAAGAGCTGCTGGAAACCGGCCGGGCCGTCGAAGCGAGGCTGCTGCCGGAAGACCTTAAGAGCGGCACGATCTTTGCCGGCAATTCGCTGCGCGGACTGATCCGCTGCGTTCTCACGTAAGGCATCGAGGCCGGATTAAACATAATCCCCGGCCGCTCTTTATTGTGACAGAAATCTGTGCTCTAGCGCTGCCATACTATGCTAAGGGGCTCGGAAGGCCCTGATTTTCAGCGCAAAGCGGCCGTCCGCAGGAGAACCAAATGGCAGACAGCACCTATCCGGTATATGGCGAAATCACCGGCCCGATCGTGATGATCGGCTTCGGCTCCATCGGGCGCGGCACGCTGCCGCTGATCGAGCGTCATTTCAAGTACGACCGGAACCGGCTGATCGTCATCGAGCCGCGCGAGGATGCCGCCGACGCGGAGATCTACGCCCGCCACGGCGTGCGCCACGTCAAGGCCCATGTCACCAAGGACAACTACAAGGACCTCCTGAAGCCCCTTCTCAAGGAAGGCGAAGGACAGGCGTTCTGCGTCAACCTTTCCGTCGACACCGGCTCGCTCGACCTCATCAAGTTCTGCCGCAAGCTGGACGTGCTCTATATCGACACCGTCGTCGAGCCCTGGCTCGGCTTTTATTTCGACAAGAACATGAAGAACGCCGACCGCACGAACTATGCGCTGCGCGAGACCGTGCGCCGCGAGAAGGAGAAGAACCCGGGCGGCACGACGGCCGTTTCCACCTGCGGCGCAAACCCCGGCATGGTCTCCTGGTTCGTCAAGCAGGCGCTGGTCAACCTTGCGAAGGACCTCGAGATCAAGTTCGAGGAACCCGATCAGCACGACCGCGAAGGCTGGGCGAAGCTGATGAAGAAGGTCGGCGTCAAGGGCGTGCACATCGCCGAGCGCGACACCCAGCGCACCAAGAACCCCAAGCCCTTCAACACCTTCTGGAACACCTGGTCCGTCGAAGGCTTCATCTCGGAAGGCCTGCAGCCGGCCGAGCTCGGCTGGGGCACCCATGAGAAGTGGATGCCGAAGAACGCCAGGAAGCAGAAGAAGGGTTGCAAGGCCGCCATCTACCTGGAGCAGCCCGGCGCCAACACGCGCGTCCGCTCCTGGTGCCCGACGCCCGGCCCGCAATACGGCTTCCTCGTCACCCACAACGAGTCCATCTCGATCGCCGACTATTTCACGGTGCGCGACAAGCACGGCGACGTCGACTACCGCCCGACCTGCCACTATGCCTACCACCCCTGCAACGACGCCGTGCTGTCGCTGCACGAGATGTTCGGCAACGGCGGCAACCAGCAGCCGGTGCTGCACGTCCTCGACGAGAACGAGCTGGTGGACGGCGTCGACGAACTGGGCGTGCTGCTCTACGGCCACGACAAGAACGCCTACTGGTACGGCTCGCGCCTGTCGCTGGAGGAAACCCGCCGCATCGCTCCCTACCAGAACGCGACCGGCCTGCAGGTGACCTCGGCCGTGCTCGCCGGCATGGTCTGGGCGCTGGAGAACCCGAAGGCCGGCATCGTGGAAGCCGACGAGGTCGACTACAAGCGCTGCCTGGAAGTGCAGACACCCTATCTCGGCCCGGTCGAAGGCCACTATACCGACTGGACCCCGCTCGAAGGCCGCCCGGGCCTCTTCCCGGAAGACCTCGACACGAAGGACCCGTGGCAGTTCAGGAACGTCCTCGTCCGCTGAGCGGACACCGCAGACGCAAAACGAAACGCCCGCGCGAAAGCCGCGGGCGTCTTCGCTTTCAATGGGATAATGCCCGCCGCGTCTTGCTTTCGACGATTCTTCACGGCATGTTCGCCGGACCTGCCGGGCGGTTCGCGCCGCCATGACCCTGGGAGACTTGAGATGAAGCCGATTGCAATCGTGAGCCTGCTCACCGCCGCCGTAGCGCTCTCCGCCTGCATGTCGGACCGTTCGCCGCGCGGCCTGCCGGTGGCCCAGGCGCCCGTGCCGCAGGGCGTGGAAGGCTCGTGGGTCGATCCGAACGGCATCGTCTCCAGCTTCACCGCCGGCACGTTCACGACGCGCACGACCGACACGAACCAGCTCCTGGCATCGGGCACCTACATCAACACCTCGCCGACGCTGGTGGAGATCAACATGACCTCGCTGGTGCGCAACACCCAGTCCAAGGTCAATTGCGCGCTGGTCAGCCAGAGCCAGCTCAACTGCACCACGGCCGAGGGCGCGCAGTTCTCCCTCACCCGGCGCCTGTGAGCGCCGCCGATACCGGAACGAAGGGTCGCAAGGCCCTTTTTTCGTTTCGGAAGGCCGCCGTCTTTTCGCTTGAAGTTGCCCTGAAGCGGTGAAAACATCGCGCAGCCCCTCCCGCGCATCGCCGCGGGCAAACGAGGAGACGAGAACCATGACGTTTTTCCGATCCGGCCTCCTGGCCGCTTCCATCATCGTGCTCTCCAGCGGTTCGGCCTTCGCGGATTACGAGCTGAACATCCTGCACATCAACGACCTGCATTCGCGCATCGAATCGATCAACAAGTTCGATTCGACCTGCTCGGCCGAGGAGGAGAGCAAGAACGAGTGCTTCGGCGGCGTCGCGCGGCTGAAGACCGCCATCGACGCCGAGCGCCAGAAGCTTGCCGGCAAGAACGTGCTGCTGCTCAATGCGGGCGACAATTTCCAGGGCTCGCTCTTCTACACGACCTACAAGGGCGCGGCGGAGGCCGAGTTCCTCAACCTCATGAAGTTCGACGCCATGACCGTCGGCAACCATGAATTCGACGTCAGCGAGGACGGGCTCGCCACCTTCCTCGACAAGGTCCAGTTCCCGGTCGTCACCGCGAATGTCGCCGCCAGCGCAAGCTCGAAGATCGGCGACCGCATCAAGCCCTATATCGTCCTCGACAAGGGCGGCCAGAAGATCGGCATCGTCGGGGCCGTCGCCAACGACACGCCGGAGCTTTCCTCGCCCGGCCCGAACGTGCTGATCGGCAACGACGTCGCCGACATCACCGCCGCCGTCGCCGAATTGAAGAAACAGGGCGTCGACAAGATCATCGCCCTCACCCATGTCGGCTATCCGCGCGACCTTGCGGCCATCGCCAAGATCCCCGACGTCGACGTCGTGGTCGGCGGCCACAGCCACTCGTTCCTCTCCAGCACGGACCCCAAGGCGGAAGGCCCCTATCCGACGATGGTGGACAATCCCGGCGGCTACAAGGTGCCCGTCGTGCAGGCCGGCTCCTATTCGAAATATCTCGGCGACCTGAAGGTCGTCTTCGATGATGCGGGTATCGTCAAGGAAGCCTCCGGTGCGCCCATCGCCATCGATTCAACGATCAAGCCGGACGAGGCGGTGCTTGCCCGCATCAAGGAACTCGCCGCCCCCATCGAGGAACTGAAGAGCAAGATCGTCGCCGAAAGCGCCGGCCCCATCGACGGCTCGCGCGAGACCTGCCGCTCGGCCGAATGCGAGATGGGCGACCTCGTCGCCGACGCGCTGCTCGACCGCACGAAGAGCCAGGGCATGACCATCGCCATCACCAATGGCGGGGGCCTGCGCTCCTCCATCGACGCCGGCCCGGTCTCGATGGGCGAGGTGCTGTCGGTCCTGCCCTTCCAGAACACGGTCGCCACCTTCCAGCTCAAGGGCTCCGACCTTCTCGCCGCGCTGGAAAACGGCCTCAGCCAGATCGAGGAAGGCGCCGGCCGCTTCCCGCAGGTCTCCGGCATGAAATATTCCTTCGACCGCTCGAAGCCGGCCGGCAGCCGCATCGTCTCGGTCGAGGTGAAGGAGGGCGACGCCTTCGTGCCGCTCGATCCGGAGAAGACCTACGGCATCGTCTCCAACAACTACATGCGCGCGGGCGGCGACGGCTATGCCGTCTTCGCGAAATCCGCCGTGAACCCCTACGACTTCGGCCCGAACCTCGAACTGGTTGTCGCCGACTACCTCGCCGCCCACCGGCCCTACAAGCCGGCGACGGACGGCCGCATCACCGAAGTTAAGGCCGCCGCCCCGGCAACGGCGGAAACCGCGACCGATACGAATGAAACGGCCGCGAAATCGACCGCGGGCGCCGCAACGACGGGCGAAGCCGCATCCGGCACGGCGGAAACCACCCCGGCAGCCGGTTCGGAAACGGCGACCGCCGCATCCGGATCCGCCGCGTCCGCCGGCGGCAAGCATGTGATCGCCCGCGGCGACACGCTCTGGGACATCGCCAAGGCCGCCTATGGCGACGGCACGCTGTGGCGCAGGATCGCCGAAGCCAACGGCAATCCGCGCCCGCGCGCGCTGCATATCGGCACGGAGCTCTCGATCCCCGCGAAATAAGACAATTTGTCTCCGCTATTTCCGCCGGTCCGGGCTTTTCCGGGCCGGCATTTCTTTTTAGAACGATTCTGACGGCCGGCCTCCGCCGCGCAACAAGAAGAACCCGGGCACGACAGCCCGCCCGTTGAGGACCGTACCATGCAGGACATCGCCGAAAGACCCGCCGCCCATCCGCCCGCCAAGCACGGCAAGGTCGGCGTCCTGCTTGTCAATCTCGGCACGCCGGACGGCACGGACTATGCCTCCATGCGCCGCTACCTCAAGGAATTCCTGACCGACAAGCGCGTCATCGAGTGGCCGAAGATCGCCTGGTATCCGATCCTCTTCGGCATCGTGCTCAACACGCGCCCCGGCAAGGTCGGCAAGGCCTACGAGACGATCTGGAACAGGGAGCGCAACGAGAGCTTCCTGCGCACCTATACGCGCAGCCAGGCCGAGCTGATGGGCAAGGCCCTTGCCGACCACCCTGACGTCATCGTCGACTGGGCCATGCGCTACGGCCAGCCCTCCATCGCCTCGCGCATGGAATACCTCCAGAAAGAGGGCTGCGAGCGCATCCTCGTCTTCCCGCTCTATCCGCAATATGCGGCGGCGACGACCGCGACGGTCAACGACAAGGCCTTCGAGACGCTGTTGAAGATGCGCTGGCAGCCGGCGCTGCGCACCGTGCCGCCTTATCACGACGACCCGACCTATATCGACGCGCTCGCCGTCTCCATCGAAAAGCACCTCGCCACGCTCGACTGGGAGCCGGAACGGGTGCTCGCCTCCTTCCACGGCATTCCGAAGAGCTATTTCGAGAAGGGCGACCCCTATTATTGCCAGTGCCAGAAGACGGCACGCCTTCTGCGCGACCGGCTCGGCTGGGCGGACGGCAAGCTGATGGTCACCTTCCAGTCCCGCTTCGGGCCGGAGGAATGGCTGCAGCCCTATACGGACAAGACCGTGGAGAAGCTGGCGCAGGAGGGCGTGAAGCGCATCGCCGTCCTCAATCCCGGCTTCGTCTCCGACTGCCTTGAGACGCTGGAGGAGATCGCCGAGCAGGCGGCCGAGAGCTTCGTGCACAATGGCGGCGAGAAGTTCGCGCACATTCCCTGTCTCAACGACACGCCCGAGGGCATGGCGGTCCTCGAAAAGGTCGTGCGCCGCGAGCTTTCCGGCTGGGTCTGAGCCCCACGATAAATCGCGCGCCGGCCAAATAGACTGGCCTTGCGGCCCGTATTGCTTACAGTGGCGCCGCGCCGCAACGTCTGACGGAGAGAAGCATCATGGATTTGGCCGGACTGGATATCGTCGTCATCGCCCTCGTGGTCCTCGTCATCCTGATCCTCTTCGCCGGGATCAAGACCATTCCGCAGGGCTACCAGTACACGGTGGAGCGCTTCGGCCGCTATACGCGCACGCTGGAGCCCGGCCTCAACCTCATCATTCCCTTCATCGACCGCATCGGCTCGAAGATGAACGTGATGGAGCAGGTGCTGGACATCCCGACGCAGGAGGTCATCACCCGCGACAATGCCAGCGTGTCGGCCGACGCCGTCGCCTTCTACCAGGTGCTGAACACCGCGCAGGCCGCCTACCAGGTCGCCCATCTCGAACACGCCATCATCAACCTCACCATGACCAATATCCGCTCGGTCATGGGCTCGATGGACCTCGACGAACTGCTCTCCAACCGCGACAAGATCAACGACCAGCTCCTGCGCGTCGTCGACGAGGCGGCCAATCCCTGGGGCCTGAAGATCACGCGCATCGAGATCAAGGACATCGCGCCGCCGAAGGACCTCGTCGACGCCATGGCGCGGCAGATGAAGGCCGAGCGCGAGAAGCGCGCGCAGGTGCTGGAGGCCGAGGGCTCGCGCAATGCGCAGATCCTGCGCGCCGAGGGCGCCAAGCAATCCGCCATCCTGGAGGCCGAGGGCCAGCGGGAAGCCGCCTTCCGTGACGCCGAGGCCCGCGAACGCCTCGCCGAGGCCGAGGCCAAGGCGACGAAGATGGTCTCCGAGGCCATCGCCGCCGGCAATGTGCAGGCGATCAACTACTTCGTCGCGCAGAGATATACGGAAGCCATGGCCGCGATCGGCAAGGCGCCGAACGCCAAGATCGTGCTGATGCCGATGGAAGCCTCCTCGCTCATCGGCTCGCTCGGCGGCATCGGCGCCATCGCAAAAGAGGTCTTCGGCGACGGCTCGACGCCCGCCGGCACCCCGCAGCGCACGCGCCAGTCGACGCCGTCGACCGCCTCGCGCAACCCCTTCGACACGCCGCCGCAGGGAACGGGCGCATGATCCAGCGCATCGTCACCGAGCTCGGCCCCTGGGCCTGGTGGGTCCTCGGCATCGTGCTCCTGATCCTCGAAGTGCTGCTGCCGGGCGTCTTCCTCGTCTGGATCGGCATCGCCGCCATCGTCACGGGCGTGCTGTCCCTTCTCCTGTGGCAGGAGGCCTACTGGGTCTGGCAGGCGCAATGGGTGGTCTTCGCCATGCTGTCGCTCGCCTCCGCCCTCATCGGCCGGCGCCTTGTCTACAGCCACGGCCGCGGCAGCGACCAGCCGCATCTCAACCAGCGCGGCCAGAGCCTCATCGGCCGCACCGCCGTGCTGGAGCAGCCGATCGCCGAAGGGCGCGGCCGCATCCGCCTCGACGATACGATGTGGAGCGTGCAGGGGCCGGACCTTCCGGTCGGCGCGCGCGTGCGCGTGACCTCCAGCAACGGCCGGGACCTTACGGTCGAGGAGGCGTAAACCCTCAGGCGACGCCGATCCGCAGGAGATCGTGGAAATGCACGATGCCGACGGGCCGGAAGGTCTCGTCGGTGACGATCAGCGCGGTGATGTTGTGCTGGTTGAGGAGGCCGAGCGCGGCGGTCGCCAGCGTCGTCGGCCGCACCGTCTTGGGCGTGCGCGTCATCACGTCGTCGACCGTCAGTTCGGCAAGGTTGCGCGAAAGGTTGCGCGCGATGTCGCCGTCCGTGACGATGCCGACCAGAATACCCTCGCCGTTGACGACGCCCACGCAGCCGTAGCGCTTCTGCGCCAGCATGTGTACGGCCTCCGGCATCGACGTGCCGAGCCCGACGAGCGGCATGTTCTCGCCGCTGTGCATGATGTCGCCGATATGCGAGAGGCTCGCGCCGAGCTTGCCGCCCGGATGGAAGGTCTTGAAATCCGTCGCCGTGAAACCGCGCGCTTCCAGCAGCGCAACGGCGATCGCATCGCCGAGCGCAAGCTGCATCAGCGTCGAGGTGGTGGGCGCGAGCCCATGCGGGCAGGCTTCCTGAGCCTTCGGCAGCAGCAGCACGGCATCGGCCGCGCGCGCCAGGGCCGAGCGCTCGCCCGAGGTCATGGCGATGAGCGGAATGGAAAACCGGCGGGAATAGGAGACGATCCCCTGAAGCTCGGCCGTCTCGCCGCTCCAGGAAAGCGCGAGGATGACGTCGTCGCGGCCGATCATGCCGAGGTCGCCGTGGGTCGCCTCCACGGGATGGACGAAGAAGGAGGGCGTGCCGGTCGAGGCGAGCGTCGCGGCGATCTTCACGCCGATATGGCCCGACTTGCCGATGCCCGTCACGATGACGCGGCCGGCGCTGCCGCCCATGAGCTGCACGGCCTGGCAGAAGGCATCGTTGAGGTCGCCGGCAAGCGCCGCCGAGAGCGCAAGAAGCCCGGCCTTTTCCGTCTCGACGGTGCGGATTGCAGACGCAACGGCGTCGGCGCCGTCAACTTTGGCCTGTCGTGTGATCATGCGCCTCGTTACCGCTTTTGCCGGAACCTGTCCACGGGGAACCGCGCCCGCCCCTCTGCAACCAAGCGTTAACCATGGCGGTTTACGTTCGCTTAGGAAATTCGCGAATCGCAGGCCGGAAGCATGGGCAAGGCAAAGGAAACGGACCGCAGGGCGCTTTCGCCTTGCCTCACACGGCGTCTGGCCGGGCTTCTGCTCGCCGGCACGGTCCTTGCCGCCCCGGTTGCCATGGCCCAGGAGAAAGCCTCCGTCACCCCCACCTTCCAGAATCCGCTGGCCGCCACCGGCACGGCGGCGACGAACGGCGCCGCCGATACGGCGGCGAGCGGCACGAAAGCCCTGCCGGACCCGACGACGACGGCCTCGACGCCGGGCGACCCCGCCATCGCGGCGGAAGACGAGACGGTGCCCGCCGAGATCGGCGAGGACGGCGCGTATCTGAGCACCAGCCGGCGCACCGAGCGGCTGAACCCGCGCGAAACCAACCTCGACCATGTGAGCAGCAAGTTCGGCGATCCCTACGAGCCGACCGGCATCCGCCTCGGCACCTTCGTGCTCAAGCCCTCGATCTCGCAGGGCATCGGCTACGAGAAGACGAAGTCGGGGGATACCTCCTCCAGCCGCACCTTCTCCCAGACGGGGCTGAAGGGCACGCTCACCTCCGACTGGTCGCGCCATCAGCTTACCGTCGAAGGCGAGGGCACCTACCAGCGCAACATCAGCGGCACCGGCGAGACGGAACCCAAGGTCGACATCAACGCCGACCTCAGGCTCGACCTCAGCGACGACACGATCGCCGACATCACCGGCGGCTACAATTTCGAGCGCGAGAGCTCCAGCGATCCCAATGCCGTCAACGGCGCGTCGGTGCAGTCGGGCGTGCACACCTTCAGCGCGGGTGCGAAGGTCAAGCGCGACTTCGGCCTGATCCGCGGCACCCTCGGCGCCGCACTGGAGCGCGAGGTCTACGGCGCGGCGGAACTCGGCAACGGCGCCGAACTCGACCTTTCGGACCGCAACAACACGGAAGGCACCCTGACGGGCCGCGTCGGCTTCGAGCTTTCGCCGGCCCTCATCCCCTATCTCGAAGCCTCCGTCGGGCGGTCCTACTACGACAACAAGCAGGATTCGCTCGGCTACGAGCGCTCCGCCTCAACGCTCGGCGGACGGGCGGGCGTGGAAGTCGACCTCGGCGAGAAGCTGCGCGGCGACCTCGGCCTCGGCTACAAGCGGGCGACCTTCGACGACAGCCGCCTTGCCGCGCTGGAGGGCATCACCGTCGACGGCGCGGTCTTCTGGTCGCCGCAGCGCGGCACCGACCTCCGGCTCGGCCTCGTCACGAACCTCCAGCCCTCCACCGCGGCCGGCCAGAGCGGCTATCTCGAATATATCGCGACGGCGGACCTCACGCACGAGCTGCGCGACAATCTCGTCGCCCGGTTGAGCGGCGCCTATACCTGGCGCGACTTCTCCGCCTCCGCCGGCCTGCCCGACCAGGACGTCTACCTCGCCGGGGCCGGGCTGACGTGGAACATCACCCGCTGGCTGGCGATGACCGGCGACGTTTCCTACGAGCTGACGCGCCAGGCGGGCGCGTCCGATACCGGCGTCACGCGCGCCGGCATCGGTCTCGTCCTGCGCCGATGAGCCTTATTTCAGGCCGGCGACCAGCTCCCTGAGCGGCCCCTCGACCGAGGGCCGGATATCGCCGCGGGCAAGGGCGAAGGCGATGTTGGCGAGGATGAAGCCGTCTTTCGCGCCGCAGTCGTAGGTCTCGCCCTTGAAGTGGTAGGCGGCGAATTTCTGGCTGTCGGCGAGCTTCACCATGGCGTCCGTCAACTGGATCTCGTTGCCGGCGCCGCGCTCCTGCGTGGAGAGGATCGGGAAGATTTCCGGCTGGAGGATGTAGCGGCCGTTGATGAAGAAGTTGGAGGGCGCGGTGCCCGGCGCTGGCTTCTCGACCATCTTGGTGATGGCGAAGCCCTCGCCGATCGCCTCGCCGACGCCGACGATGCCGTATTTGTGCGCCTGGTCGGGCGCGCATTCCTCGACGGCGACGACATTGGCGCCGCTCTGCTCGAAGAGCTCCACCATGCCCTTCATGCAGCCCTTCTCGGCCTTCATGATCATGTCGGGCAGGAGCAGCGCGAAGGGCTCGGGGCCCACCAGCTCACGGGCGCACCAGACGGCATGGCCAAGGCCGAGCGGCTCCTGCTGTCGGGTGAAGCTCGTCGAGCCGGCGACCGGCAGGATGCTGTCGAGCAGCGTGAGTTCCGCCGTCTTGTTGCGCTGGCGCAGCGTCTGCTCCAGCTCGACCTGGATGTCGAAATAGTCCTCGATGACCGCCTTGGAGCGGCCGGTGACGAAGATCAGGTGCTCGATGCCGGCATCCAGCGCTTCATCCACCACATACTGGATGACCGGCTTGTCCACGACGGTCAGCATTTCCTTCGGAACGGCCTTCGTGGCCGGAAGGAAGCGGGTGCCGAGACCGGCCACCGGGAAAACTGCTTTGCGAACCTTGCGTGTCTGCGACATTATTCACCTCGTTGCGCCCGCGCCTCATGGCGGACATAGGACTGCTCGAATAGATTCCAATTCCTATCTTTTTGCAAAGGAAGACGGGGCAAAAGTTTGATGGTAAAGAATTTGTTGACTTCGTTTTTATAAGTTTTGCGTTCAGCCGGTGGTTTGGCGCCATCGTACCGAAATTTTGGAAACGGACACGACAGCCGATGACACAGAATCTGAAAACCGTTCTGCGCCGATCTGCGCTCACCCTCTTCCTGTCGGCAGGCCTTCTCGCGCAGGCCTCCGCCGCCCGCGCGGATACGCGCTTCCAGAAATGGATCGCCGATTTCTACCAGACGGCGGCCGAGGCCGGCATCAGCAAGGCGACCTATCGAGCGGCGTTTTCCGGCGTCAAGACACCCGATCCGGAGGTCCTGGACAAGGCCGCCTACCAGCCGGAATTCACCCACAAGATCTGGGACTACCTCGATTCGCGCGTGAACCCCTACACGGTGCGCATCGGCCGCGAGATGGCCGCCAAGCACGCCCGCACGCTTACCGCGCTGGAGCGCCATTTCGGCGTCGACCGCAACGTGCTTCTCGCCATCTGGTCGATGGAATCCAACTACGGCGCCGTCCTGAAGAAGGACGAGCGGCTGCATTACGTGCCGCGCGCGCTCGCGACGCTCGCCTATGCCGACAAGAAGCGTGCGAAATATGCCCGCACGCAGCTCATCGCCGCCCTCAAGATCATCCAGCGCGGCGATATCGACGCCGGGGACATGACGGGCTCCTGGGCCGGTGCGATGGGCCATACCCAGTTCATTCCCTCCAGCTACCTCCTCTATGCGGTCGATGCGGACGGCAACGGCCACCGCGACATCTGGAACTCCGTGCCGGACGCACTGGCGACGGCCGCCAACCTGCTCGCCAAGAACGGCTGGCAGGCGGGCAAGACCTGGGGCTACGAGATCGTCGTGCCGCGCGGCGGCGAGAAATATTCCGGCCAGACGAAGACGCTTGCCCAATGGGCCAAGCTCGGCTTCACGCGTCCGAGCGGCAACGGCTTCAAGAACGGCTCCGACCGCGCCGAACTAAAGCTGCCGGCCAACGGCGGCCCCGGCTTCCTGATGACGAAGAACTTCTTCGTCATCAAGCGCTACAACGCCTCCGATTCCTATGCGATGGGCGTCGGCATGCTGGCGGACCAGATCGCCGGCTACGGCGGCGTCAAGCAGCGCTGGCCGCGGCCCGACGGCGCGCTCGACATCACGGAGAAGTTCGAGCTGCAGACGCGCCTCAAGGAGCTCGGCTACTACGACGGCGAGGTCGACGGCAATTTCGGCTCCGGCTCCAAGGCCGCCATCCAGGCCTTCCAGAGCCGCATGGGCCTTTCGGCCGACGGCGAGCCGAGCCAGACGCTCCTCAAGGCGCTGCGCCGCTGACCGCGGCCGGGCGCGCATGACAGGGGCGCTCCGGCGCCCCTTTTTGCTGGCCGGCGCTTTCGCTTGCCGCCCGCATTTGCCATCATGCCGCCACCGAACGCCTGCAGGATGACGGGAAAGGCGGGGAGCCATCGCATGAGCATGAGTATCCGGACCTTCTGCCTGGGGCTTGCCCTTGCCGTCGCGGCAAGCCTTGCCGCCGCGCCGGCCGGCGCGCAGGAGCGCGTCCAGCGCAAGTCGATCCTCGAACTCCTCTTCGGCTCTCCCAAGCGCAAGGTCGAGGAGCCCCAGCCGACGATCCGCAAGCCGAGCGCGACCGTGCGCAAGAAGAAGCCGGCAAGAACCGTCGTGGCCGCGCCGGAACCTGCCGCCGTCGAAAAGCTGCCCGATGCGAAAGTGGTGCTCGTCGTCGGCGACTTCATCGGCGGCAGCCTCGGCGACGGCCTCATCACCGCCTTCGAGGCGACGCCCGGCATCCGCGTCGAGCGCCGCACCAACGGCTCCTCCGGCATCGTGCGCGACGACTACTACGACTGGCCTGCCGCCCTGCCCGGCCTGATCGCCGAGACCAGGCCCACGCTCGTCGTCGTCAGCATGGGCGCCAACGACCGCCAGCAGATGACCGTTGCGGGCAACAGCGAGAAATTCCGCTCCGAGGCCTGGACGAAGGAATACGAGGCGCGCGTCGCCCGCATCGCCGCGCTCGCCCGCGAAGGCGGCCGGCCGCTCCTGTGGATGGGCATGCCGCCCTTCCAGTCCTCCGCGCTGACGGCGGACATGACGACGCTCAACACGCTCTACCGCGCCGGCGTCGAGAAGGCGGGCGGCGAATTCGTCGACATCTGGGACGGGTTCGTCGACGAGGACGGCAAGTTCGTGATCTCCGGCTCGGACATCAACGGCCAGCAGGTGCGCCTGCGCGGCTCGGACGGCATCAACTTCACCAAGGCCGGCAAGCGCAAGCTCGCCTTCTACGTGGAAAAGGAAATCCGCCGCCTGCTCGGCGACGCCGCCGTCGGCCCGGGCCTGCAGAGCGACCTCAAGGACCTCGTCGTCACGGCGCCCCCGGCGGAAGACGCCGAGATCACCAAGACGCAGCCCATCAGCCTCGCCGATCCCGCGCTCGACGGCGGCACCGCCCTCCTCGGCGGCTCGGCCCTCAAGGGCAACGGCAAGAGCCTGCGCGACAAGCTGGTGGAAAAAGGCGAGACCGCCAACGCCCCGCTGGGGCGGGTGGACGATTTCCGGCTGGAGAAGACGGCAACGCCGTAGGCGGGAGCACCCGATAGGCTTCGCTCCCCGCCCTCTCACCTCTCCGCCGTCATCCCCGGGCCTGATCCGAGGATCCATCGCCACATCCGCAAGCGCGGCATGGATGGTCGGGTCAAGCCCGACCATGACGATAGAGGCTTTGGTGAACATAGCGCGCCGCAACCCGCGCGCTATTCCATTTTATCGCGGCAGCGTGGTCGAGCCCATCAGCGCCTCGTCGATCGCGCGGGCGGCCTGGCGGCCTTCGCGGATCGCCCAGACGACGAGCGACTGGCCGCGGCGCACGTCCCCGGCCGTCCAGAGCTTGTCCACCGAGGTCCTGTAGTCGCGCTCGTTGGCGACGACGTTCGAGGAACCGCGCTTGTCGGTGTTGATCGTCAGGCGCTCGCCGAGGTCCTTCAGGACGCCGTCGGTGAAAGGACCGCGGAAGCCGATGGCGATGAAGGCGAGATCCGCCTTGATGATGAACTCCGTGCCGGGGATCGGCTTGCGGCGGTCGTCCACCTGGCAGCACTTCACGCCGGTCAGGACGCCGTCCTCGTCGCCGACGAATTCGAGCGTGCCGACCTGGAACTCGCGCACGGCGCCTTCGGCCTGCGAGGAGGAGGTGCGCATCTTCGTCGCCCAGAAGGGCCAGACGGCGAGCTTGTCTTCCTTTTCCGGCGGCTGCGGGCGGATGTCGAGCTGGGTGACCTTCACCGCGCCCTGGCGGAAGGCGGTGCCGACGCAGTCTGACGCCGTATCGCCGCCGCCGACGACGACGATGTGCTTGCCGCCGGCAAGGATCGGCTCGGACGGCCAGCCGACGCTGTCGATGTTCTCGCGCCCGACGCGGCGGTTCTGCTGCACGAGATAGGGCATGGCATCGTGCACGCCGATGAAATCGCCGCCGGGGATGCCGGCGTCGCGCGGGGTTTCCGAGCCGCCGCAGTAGAGCACGGCGTCATGCTCGGCGAGCATCTCGTCCATCGTCTTGTCGACGCCGACATTGACCCCGTAATGGAACGTCACGCCCTCGCCGCGCATCTGGTCGACGCGGCGGTCGATGAAGTTCTTCTCCAGCTTGAAGTCCGGGATGCCGTAGCGCAGGAGGCCGCCGGCCTTGGATTCGCGCTCGTAGACATGGACCTCGTGGCCGGCGCGGGCGAGCTGCTGGGCAGCCGCCATGCCGGCAGGGCCGGAACCGATGACGGCGACCTTCTTGCCCGTCTTCACCGTCGCCGGCTGCGGCACGATATAGCCCATCTCGTAGGCCTTGTCGGCAAGCGCCTGCTCGACGGTCTTGATGGCGACCGGCATGTCCTCGAGGTTCAGCGTGCAGGCCTCCTCGCAGGGCGCGGGGCAGATGCGGCCGGTGAATTCCGGGAAGTTGTTGGTCGAATGCAGGTTGCGGATCGCCTCTTCCCAGTTGCCGCTGTAGACGAGGTCGTTCCAGTCGGGAATCTGGTTGTGGACCGGACACCCGGTCGGCCCGTGGCAATAGGGAACGCCGCAATCCATGCAGCGCGCCGCCTGCTTCTGGACCTCCTGGTCCGACATCGGGATGGTGAATTCACGGAAATGGCGGATGCGGTCGGATGCCGGCTGATACTTCATGACCTGCCGGTCGATCTCCAGAAAACCTGTAACCTTGCCCATCGTATTGTCCTGAAACCTTAAGTGTTTTCAACGAGCGCCTTTCGGACGCAAAGGATAGCCCCTCATCCCGCTGCCGCGACCTTCTCCCCGCAAGCGGGGAGAAGGAAGATGCCGCACCGCCTTGCCTCTTGTCCCTTCTCCCCGTTTACGGGGAGAAGGTACCGGCAGGCGGATGAGGGGCCGTTGCAGCCTGTTACTCGGCCGCTTCCGCCATTTTCATGCGTTCCATGTCTTCCAGCGCACGGCGATACTCGACCGGCATGACCTTGCGGAACTTCGGGCGATAATCGGCCCAATGGTCGAGGATCTCCTTGGCCCGCGGCGAAGCCGTATAGTGCAGGTGGTTGGAGATGAGCTGATAGAGCCGCTCCTCGTCATGGCGCGTCATGTCGCCGGAAACATCCACCATGCCCTTGTGCATGATGTCGCCGCCGTGATGGTGTAGCTTCTCCAGCATGTCGTCCTCTTCCGGAACCGGCTGGAGCTCGACCATCGCCATGTTGCAGCGGCGGGCGAAATCGCCCACCTCGTCCAGCACATAGGCGACGCCACCGGACATGCCGGCCGCGAAGTTGCGGCCCGTCTGGCCGATGACGACGACGACGCCGCCCGTCATGTATTCGCAGCCGTGGTCGCCCACGCCCTCAACCACGGCGATGGCACCGGAGTTGCGCACGGCGAAACGCTCGCCGGCAACGCCGTTGAAGTAGCACTCGCCGGCAATCGCGCCGTAGAGAACCGTGTTGCCGACGATGATCGATTCATGCGGCACAGCGCGGTTGCCTTCCGGCGGGCGCACGATGATGCGGCCGCCCGAAAGGCCCTTGCCGACATAGTCGTTGCCGGCCCCCACGAGGTCGAAGGTGACGCCGCGGGCGAGGAACGCGCCGAAGGACTGGCCGGCCGTGCCGTTGAGTGTCACGGAGATCGTGTCGTCCTTGAGGCCCTTGAAGCCGTAGCGCTTGGCCACTTCCCCCGAGAGCATCGCGCCGGCCGAGCGGTCGACGTTCTTGATGTCGACGGCGAAGGAGACGGGCGTCTTCGCTTCGAGCGCGGGCTTGGCCTGCTCGATCAGCTTGCGGTCGAGGATGTCGTGGATCGGGTGGTTCTGCCGCTCGGTCCAGTAGGTCGCCTCCTTCGGCGCATCGACCTTGTGGAAGATGCGGGAGAAGTCGAGGCCGTTGGCCTTCCAGTGCGAGATCATCCGCTCCTTCTCCAGAAGCTCCGAGGCGCCGATGATCTCGTTCAGCGAGCGAACGCCGAGCGAGGCCAGGATCTCGCGCACCTCTTCGGCGACGAAGAAGAAGTAGTTGATGACATGCTCGGGCGCGCCCTTGAAGCGCTTGCGCAGGACCGGGTCCTGCGTGGCGACCCCCACCGGACAGGTGTTGAGGTGGCACTTGCGCATCATGATGCAGCCGGCCGCAATCAGCGGCGCGGTGGCAAAGCCGAACTCGTCGGCACCGAGCAGCGCGCCGATGACGACGTCGCGGCCGGTCTTGAGGCCCCCGTCGACCTGCAGCGCGATGCGCGAGCGCAGCTTGTTCAGCACGAGCGTCTGGTGCGTCTCGGCAAGGCCGATCTCCCACGGGGAGCCGGCATGCTTCAGCGAGGTGAGCGGCGAGGCGCCCGTGCCGCCGTCGAAGCCGGCGATGGTGATGTGGTCCGCACGCGCCTTGGCGACACCGGCGGCGACCGTGCCGACGCCGACTTCCGAGACGAGCTTGACCGAGATGTCGGCCTCGGGGTTGACGTTCTTCAGGTCGTAGATGAGCTGCGCCAGGTCCTCGATCGAATAGATGTCATGGTGCGGCGGCGGCGAGATGAGGCCGACGCCCGGGGTCGAGTGACGGGTCTTGGCGACCGTCGCATCCACCTTGTGGCCGGGAAGCTGACCGCCCTCGCCGGGCTTGGCGCCCTGCGCGACCTTGATCTGCAGCACGTCCGCATTGACGAGGTATTCGGTCGTCACGCCGAAGCGGCCGGAGGCGATCTGCTTGATCGCCGAGCGCTCGGGGTTCGTCGAGCCGTCCGGCAGCGGCATGTAGCGGTCCGCTTCCTCGCCGCCCTCGCCGGTGTTCGACTTGCCGCCGATCCGGTTCATGGCGACGGCGAGCGTCGTGTGCGCCTCGCGGGAGATCGAGCCGAAGGACATGGCGCCCGTCGAGAAGCGCTTGACGATGTCCGCCGCCGGCTCGACCTCGTCGATGGAGATCGGCTTGCGGCCGGCAGCTTCCGCCCCCTTGATCGAGAAGAGGCCGCGGATCGTGTTCATGCGCAGCGACGAGGCGTTCACCAGCTCGGCGAATTCCTTGTAGCGGTCCTCCGCATTGCCGCGCACCGCATGCTGGAGCGAGGCGACGACGTCCGGCGTCCAGGAATGCTCCTCGCCGCGCATGCGGTAGGCATATTCGCCGCCGATATCGAGCGTGTTGGCAAGCAGCGGGTCGCGGCCGAAGGCGGCCTTGTGGCGGGCGAAGGTCTCCTTGGCGATCTGGTCGAGGCCGATGCCCTCGATGGTCGTCGCCGTGCCGAAGAAATACTTGTCGACGAAGGCCGACGACAGGCCGATGGCGTCGAAGATCTGCGCGCCGCAATAGGACTGGTAGGTCGAGATGCCCATCTTGGACATGACCTTGAGGATGCCCTTGCCGATGGCCTTGATGTAGCGGTAGACGACCTCTTCCGCATCGACCTCCTTCGGGAACTCGCCGCGCTTGTGCATGTCGGTGAGCGTATCGAAGGCGAGATAGGGGTTGATCGCTTCCGCGCCGTAGCCGGCCAGAAGGCAGAAATGGTGCACCTCGCGCGGCTCGCCGGTTTCCACGACGAGGCCGACCGAGGTGCGAAGCCCCTTGCGGATCAGGTGATGGTGCACGGCGGCCGTCGCCAGAAGCGCCGGGATCGCCACGCGGTCCGGGCCGATCTGCCGGTCGGAGAGCACGATGATGTTGTAGCCGCTGGTGACGGCCTGCTCAGCGCGCTCGCAAAGGCGGTCGAGCATTTCCAGCATGCTCTCGGCGCCGCGCGAGACGTCATAGGTGAAGTCCAGCGTCTTGGTGTCGAAACGATCCTCGACATGGCCGATGGAACGGATCTTCTCAAGGTCGCCGTTGGTGAGGATCGGCTGGCGCACTTCCATGCGCTTGGCCTTGGCCGCGCCGCCATGGTCGAGGATGTTCGGCCGCGGGCCGATGAAGGAGACGAGGCTCATGACCAGTTCCTCGCGGATCGGGTCGATGGGCGGGTTCGTCACCTGCGCGAAGTTCTGCTTGAAATAGGTGTAGAGCAGCTTGGTCTTGTCGGACATGGCCGAGATCGGCGTGTCCGTGCCCATGGAGCCGATGGCTTCCTGCCCCGTCGTCGCCATCGGCGACATCAGGAGCTTGGTGTCCTCCTGCGTATAGCCGAAGGCCTGCTGGCGGTCGCGTAGCGAGACGTCGCGGCGCAGCGCCCGCGGCTCGACCGGGCCGAGGTCTTCCAGGATGATCTGCGTGTTGTCGAGCCAGTCGCGGTAGGGATGCTTGGCGGCGAGCGTCGACTTCACCTCGTCGTCGGAGATGATGCGGCCCTCTTCCATGTCGATGAGCAGCATCTTGCCCGGCTGGAGGCGCCACTTCTTGACGATGCTCTCTTCCTTGACCGGCAGCGTGCCGGCTTCGGAGGCGAGGATGACGCGGTCGTCGTCGGTGACGAGGTAGCGGGCGGGGCGCAGGCCGTTGCGGTCGAGCGTCGCGCCGATCTGACGGCCGTCGGTGAAGGCGACGGCGGCCGGGCCGTCCCACGGTTCCATGAGGGCGGCGTGGTACTCGTAGAAGGCCTTGCGCTCGGGGCTCATGAGCTGGTTGCCGGCCCAGGCCTCGGGGATCAGCATCATGACGGCATGCGCCATGGAGTAACCGCCGCGCACCAGGAATTCGAGCGCGTTGTCGAAACAGGCCGTGTCCGACTGGCCCTCGTAGGAGATCGGCCAGAGCTTGGTGATGTCGTCGCCGAAGAGCGGTGAGGAGACGGAAGCCTGACGGGCCGCCATCCAGTTGACGTTGCCGCGCAGCGTGTTGATCTCGCCGTTATGGGCGACCATGCGATAGGGATGCGCCAGCTTCCACGACGGGAAGGTGTTGGTGGAGAAGCGCTGGTGCACGAGGGCGACGGCCGATTCGAAGCGCGGATCGGCAAGGTCCTTGAAGTAGGCGCCCACCTGATAGGCGAGGAACATGCCCTTGTAGACGATGGTCTGCGAGGACAGGGAAGCGGGATAGAAATCGCTCTCCTCGCCTTCGTACTCGTCGTAGATGCGGTTGGAGATCACCTTGCGCAGGGTGAAGAGGCGGCGTTCGAACTCGGCGTTGGTGGCCGCGTCCCGGCCCGCGCCGATGAACACCTGCACATGACGCGGCTCGGTGGCGGCGATTTCCGGCGCCTTGGAAAGGGAGGAATTGTCGACCGGCACGTCGCGGAAACCGAGAAGGACCTGCCCTTCCTCGGCCACGACATCGGCGATGACCTTCTTGAAATGCTCGACCAGCGTTTCGTCACGCGGCATGAAGATATGGCCGACGGCGTATTCGCCTGCCTTGGGCAGGGTGACGCCCTGCTTTGCCATCTCCTCGCGGAAGAAGCGGTCGGGGATCTGCACGAGGATGCCCGCGCCGTCGCCCATCAGCGGGTCGGCACCGACAGCACCGCGGTGCGTCAGGTTTTCCAGCATGAACAGACCGTCCTTGACGATCTGGTGCGACTTCTGGCCTTTCAGATGCGCCACGAAGCCGACGCCGCAAGCGTCGTGTTCGTTGCGCGGATCGTAGAGACCCTGTTTTTTCGGCAGGCCCGGTTTGGAAGCGCGCGTCTTGGCGCCCGTCGCAGTCGCCTGCGCCCGGGTCTGCCGCAAATCATGTGCTTGAGTCTTCTCCATCATGCTTCCCTCCTGTGGGCCCGGTCCGGCGGGCGCCGTCTTCGCCCGCGATCGTCCCCGCCAACCGGCTCGGGCCTGACCGCAAGCATCTGCTTCGTGAACCTTTCCGGCCGCGAAACGACGGCCGACCAGGATGTGATCATCGGACCGTCAGGGGCGTCGGGCCTTCCGCCCTTCGCCGTTTCAGGCACCGTGGACGGCGCCTTTTCGGTCTCCTGACCGAAATAGGACAGCAAACCTGTCCTATTTCATGGGCTCTATGCCAGAAAGCCCCCCACCCTGCAAGGCCATCATGCCAAATAATCACCACCTCATGAAGAAAAATTGCCCGCGCCACGAATGGCTTGAAATTAAATTACGAGCTTCCGGCACTTTGTTTCCGTTCCTTTCATTCCGACGTAAAACGGCCGGCAGGCCAAATCCGGCAATTGATCGTTCCCGTTTCTTCATTATGGTCCTGCCGGAGCCCTCATTCGCATTGGAAATCCCATGTTTTTCGCTTCCGACAACTGGGCAGGCGCCCATCCCGACATCGCACGAAGCCTCGTCGAGGCCGCCGGCGGCTTCGCCTCGGCCTACGGCACGAGCGACCTCGACAAGCGTGTGGAAAACACCTTCCGCGAGATTTTCGAGCGCGACGTCGCCGTCTTCTTCGTCGGGACCGGCACGGCGGCCAATTCGCTGGCGCTTGCCAGCGTCAACCGTCCGGGCGGGCAGGTCTTCTGCCACCGCGAGGCGCATGTGAACGTCGACGAGTGCAATGCGCCGGAATTCTTCGCGGCCGGCGCAAAGCTCGTGCCGATCGACGGGCCCGCCGGCAAGCTGCAGCCCGATGCCCTTGCCGCCGCCATCGGCCGCTTCCCGCCGGATTTCGTGCATGGCGGCCAGCCGATGGCCGTCTCCATTACCCAGGCGACGGAAGCCGGCACCAGCTATACGGTCGAGGAGATCGCCGCCCTTTCCGCCGTCGCGAAGGAGGCGAGCCTGCCCCTGCACATGGACGGCGCCCGCTTTGCCAACGCGCTCGTCCATCTCGGCGCGACGCCCGCGGAAATGACGTGGAAGAGCGGCGTCGACCTCCTCTCCTTCGGCGGCACGAAGAACGGCTGCTGGTGCGCCGAGGCGCTGGTGCTCTTCGATCCCGGCAAGGCCGACCAGATGCGGTTCCTGCGCAAGCGCTCGGCCCAGCTCTTCTCCAAGTCGCGCTTCATCTCCGCCCAGTTCGACGCCTATTTCCGGGATGGCCTCTGGCTCGACCTCGCCCGCCACTCCAACGCCATGGCCGCGCGGCTTGCGGCCGGCTTTGCCGCATCCGGCAAGGCGCGCCTTGCCTGGCCGACCGGCTCGAACGAGCTCTTCGCCATCATCGACAACGACGCGATGAAGGCTCTGAAGGAAAAGGGCGCCGTCTTCTATCCCTGGCCCGCCGGCCCGCAGGTGAAGGCGCGCATGGCCGAGAACGAAACCCTCGTCCGCCTCGTCACCAGCTTCGCGACGAGCGAAGCGGATGTGGACGCTTTCCTCACGGGGCTTTGAGAAAGAACGTCCTCTCCCCCGCAGCGGGCGGGTAAGGCTCACAACAAAAAAGGCGGTGCCTCGCGGCACCGCCCTCTTCATTCCGGTCGAAGCCGGGCTTATTCGCTCTGGGCTTCGATCTGCTTCGGCTCGGAGCCGATGGCGGCGATCTCGATGCGGCGCGGCTTCATGGCTTCCGGGATTTCGCGCAGGAGATCGATGTGGAGAAGGCCGTTCTTCAGCGAAGCGGCGCGCACTTCCACATGATCGGCGAGCTGGAAGCGGCGCTCGAAAGCGCGCTTGGCAATGCCGCGATAGAGATACTGGCCGTCCTCGGCCGTTTCGTCCTTCTTCTCGCCCTTGACCGTCAGCGCGTGTTCGCGCGCCTCGATCGACAGTTCGCTTTCGTCGAAGCCGGCCACCGCCATGGTGATGCGGTAGGTGTTTTCGCCGGTGCGCTCGATGTTGTAGGGCGGGTAAGTCTGGGCCTGGTCAGGCTGGCCGAGGCTATCGAGCATGGTGAAGAGACGGTCGAAACCGACGGTGGAACGGTAGAGGGGGGAGAAATCGACGTGACGCATGGTGTCCTCCTTCAGAGCAACGGTTGCGATCTTTCATAAGGCCGCCCCGATTTCCGAAGATGCGGCCCGGTTCATCCGGCCTCCGCCCCATATGGCGACGGCAGCCTCGACGGACCCTTTCGGCGCCCGTGACGATGAGATGGGAACGGTTTTGCGGCGGTTCAAGAGGCTCCGGCCCGCGATTTTCCGACATGAACGGCGGATGAACATGCGCTTCGGATAGCGTTCAGCTTGACCCTGCTAGAACGGCAGCATCGGAAGCGAAAACTTTCGACGACCGGGGTGCAACGTCCCTTCCGCTCCGGTCAAATTACGCCGGAATGCATGTGCCGCCACCCCCGTGCCACATGCATCCGGCTTTTTTCTTTGACGCCCTGCGGGCGGTCGCCTATCCATCGAAGGCATGCCGCCCGTTCGAGACCCGTCGATGGACCCCATCCTCTACGCCACCGCCGACAATCCCGTTCCGGAGAATCATCTTGCCGGCTTCTTCGAGGGCCGCGGCGGCGTGAAGATCCGCTATGCCGTCTTCCGCTCGAAGGCGCGCGAGGCCAAGGGCACGGTCGTGCTGCTGCAGGGCCGCAGCGAGTGCATCGAGAAATATTACGAGACGATCGGGGACCTGACGGCCCGGGGCCTCTGGGTCGCCACCTTCGACTGGCGCGGCCAGGCCGGCTCCGGCCGGTTCGTTTCCGGCAGCCGCGCCGGCCATGTCGACCGCTTCGCCGACTACGAGGCCGATCTTTCGCTGTTCCTCGAGCAGATCGTGCTGCCGGATGCCCGCCTGCCCTTCTTCATCGTCGCCCATTCGACCGGGGCGCTCGTCGCCCTTTCGCAGGCGCCGCAGCTCGAAAACCGCATCGAGCGCATGGTGCTCGCCTCGCCCTTCGTCGCGCTCGGCGGCCAGTCGATGAGCCAGCGCCAGATCGGCATCATCGCCCGCCTCGCCTCGCTGACGGGCTTCGGCAAGCGGACCTTCCGCAAGGGCGATCCGCCGCTCGGCTTTGCGGACAATGTCGTGACATCGGACGCGCGGCGCTTTGCCCGCAACGCCGCCATCTATGCCGAGCACCCCGAGCTTTCCATCGGCTGGCCCACAGCCCGCTGGCTGAACGAGACGCTGCGGGCCATGGCGCGCGTCACGCACCAGGACCACCTGACGCGCATCCGCATCCCCACACTGCTGCTCTGCCCGACGGCCGATCCCCTCGTGCCGCGCAAGGCGGTGGGCGATCTTGCGCGCATCTTCCGCGCCGCCCGCCTCATCGAGATCGACGGCGCGCGCCACGAGCTGTTCCAGGAGGCCGACCGCTTTCGCGCGCAGGCGCTCGCGGCCATCGACGCCTTCATTCCGGGCAGCGACGCCGACGACACCAGCCTCGGCGCCTGAAGGTAAGGATTGCCTTACGCGTTGAGGATCGCCATCGCGGCATCGTAGACCTTGCGGCTGCCGGCCGCGATGATCTCGCCGCCGTTTTCCGCCGGGCCGCCGTCCCAGGTGGTGATGATGCCGCCCGCCTGCTCGATGACCGGGATGAGCCCGCCGACGTCATAGGGTTTCAGGCCGCATTCGACGACGAGGTCGATATGGCCGGCGGCGAGCAGCGCATAGGCATAGCAGTCGCAGCCGTAGCGGAAGAGCCGCACCTTCTCCTGCACCGCCTCGAAGCGCGCCTTGCGGCCGTCGACGAAGAGATGCGGCGAGGTGGTGAAGAGGATCGCGTCCGAAAGGCTTTCGCAGGGGCGCGCCGACAGGACCTTGCTGCCGTCCGGGCCCGAATAGCGGGAGACCGTGCCGTCGGCGAAATAGCGCTCGCCCGTGAAGGGCTGGTCGATCAGGCCCATGACGGCCTCGCCGTTGCGGTAGAGCCCGATGAGCGTGCCCCAGACCGGGACGCCGGAAATGAAGGCGCGCGTGCCGTCGATCGGGTCGATGACCCAGACATATTCGCGGTCGAGGCCGACCGAGCCATGCTCCTCGCCGAGGATGCCGTGATCGGGGAAATGCTGCTCGATCACCGCGCGGATGGCGATCTCCGCCGCGCGGTCCCCCTCCGTCACCGGATCGAAGCCGCCCGCCTCCTTGTTCACGACGTCGGCGCCGACGCGAAAGCGCGGCAGGGTTTCCTTCCTCGCCGCATCGGCAAGGAGGTCGAAAAAGGCGCGATCAGGCTGCATGGAATCTCCCGAAGGGAATTGCGACCACCCTCCTTACTGCATCGCCGGGGAAAACGGAACCGGATTGACGCCGCTGCCATCGCGTGGGGCGCCCGCCCTCTTCGCACTTACACTTGACATTTGTGCGCCGCAGCATTACCGTCTTTATCGCAGTCCTTGGTGACTGTAATGCCCTCATTGGGTGTTTCCTCCCTAGACTTGACCGCGCCCCGTGCGCGGTTTTTTTTGACAGGGAGAAAGGGCTTATTCGGCGGCGAGCGCCCGGTCGGCGGCATATTCCTCGACATGGTCGGAGAAGTTCTCGAGGAAGGCGGAGATCGCCGTCTGCAGCACCGCGAAATCCGGTTTCTTGACCAGCGTCGCCTCGTCGACATAGAGGCCGCGGTTCACCTCGATCTGCAGGGCGTGCAGCCCCTTGGCCGGCCGGCCGTAATGCTCGGTGATGAAGCCGCCCGCATAGGGCTTGTTGCGCACGACGGAAAAGCCCATGTCCTCCAGAAGCCGCATGGCAAGGCGCGAAAGCTCGCCGGATGCGCTGGTGCCGTAGCGGTCGCCGATGATGAAGTCGGGCCGCATCGCCGTTCCCGAGACGCGGATATTGCCCGGCATGGAGTGGCAGTCGATGAGCACGGCAAAGCCGAAGGCGACGTGGGTGCGCACGATCAGCCGGCGCAGGCACGCGTGATAGGGCTTGTAGACCGTCTCCACCCGCTCCAGCGCCTCCTCCACCGGAAGCCGGTGGCGGTAGATCTCCATGTTCTCGGCAACGACGCGCGGCACCGTGCCGAGCCCGCCGGCCACGCGGATGGAGTTGATGTTGGCATAGGACGGCAGGGCGCCGTCGAACATGCGCGGATCGAGCTCGTAGGGCTCGCGGTTGACGTCGAGCCAGGCGCGCGGGAAATGCGCGATCAGCATCGGCGCGCCGAGCGCCGGGGCGACCGAGAAGAGTTCGTCGACATAGTGATCTTCCGAGCGGCGGATGCCGAGCGCGTCGAGGCGCGACCGCTCGAGGAAGCCCTGTGGATAAAGCCGCCCGCTATGGGGCGAATTGAAGACGAGGGGCACGCTCTGCGAAACCGGCTCCAGCACTTCGAAGTGGCTGTTTTCGCTGAAAGCCTCCGCCATCGCCGTCCTTTACCATGCCTGAATTTCCTTGCGCCGCCATGTTGCCAGCGCCCTTCCGGCATGTCCATACTGAGAAAGAGGGGATGAGGCTTCGCCCTGCCCCATTCACCGGATATTTACCGGCTTAGGCTCTTCATACCACAACCGCCCGTCCGCGGGCAGACAACTTCCAGAACGGTTTGCCAATTCCATGACTCCCAAGATTCTCCTCGCAGAAGACGACAACGACATGCGCCGCTTTCTGGTGAAGGCGCTCGAAAAGGCGGGCTACCAGGTGCTCTCCTACGACAACGGCGCCAGCGCATACGACCGTCTTCGCGAAGAACCCTTCTCCCTCCTCCTCACCGACATCGTGATGCCGGAGATGGACGGCATCGAACTGGCGCGCCGCGCCACCGAGCTCGACCCCGACCTCAAGGTCATGTTCATCACGGGTTTCGCGGCCGTCGCGCTCAACCCGGACTCCAAGGCTCCGAAGGATGCCAAGGTGCTTTCCAAGCCCTTCCACCTGCGCGACCTGGTGGAAGAGGTCAACAAGATGCTGGCCGCCTAAGGCATGGAAAAGACCGCAAAATCGGCGCGCGAAAAAAGGTTCGAAAACCCTATTGACGCCGCCTCCGGTTTTGTGGTCTATGCGCCGCATCGGATGGGCGTGTAGCTCAGCGGGAGAGCACTACGTTGACATCGTAGGGGTCACAGGTTCAATCCCTGTCACGCCCACCATTCGAATTCCAAAGGCCTTTCGGGAAACCGGAAGGCCTTTTGTTTTTGGGGCTTTCCCCCGCGGAAAAGGCTCCCCCGGGCCGGTGCCGGGAAATACACATATGCCGCCAAGGAAATAGTTGACGGCGGGGTGTGTTTTGCTGTCTGATGCGCATGGCTCCGAAGTGGGCCTCACGCCGGAAACCGGCGCCAAGCGGATGAAATTCCGTGTAAATCGGGCGGAAAGCGCCCGGCAGGCCGCAAACCCGGCGCCCGATTACCCCGCTAAACCGTAAAGTGTTTATCTTCAGGCTATACTTGCGGCCGCCCACCCCTCTACAAAAGATGGCGCACCCCGTTGGAGGACGGGTTGAAGCAGTCGTGCGATAGGAGGAGTATCCATGAGCGACGCATCCCTTATAAGCCCGGTGGACGAGAAACTGCCTGTCGGCAGGCTCGCGACGCTCGGGATACAACACGTACTCGTCATGTATGGCGGCGCGGTCGCCGTGCCGCTGATCGTCGGCCGGGCGCTGCAGCTCAGCCCCCAGGACGTGGCCTTCCTGATTTCCGCCGACCTTTTCGTCTGCGGCCTCGTGACCATCATCCAGTCGCTCGGCATCACCCGCCATATCGGCATCCGCATGCCCGTCATGATGGGCGTGACCTTCGCCTCGGTCGGCCCGATGGTTTCCATGGCGACGCTTTCGCCGGGACCGGAGGGCGCCCGCATGATCTTCGGCGCCATCATAGGCGCGGGCTTCGTCTCGCTGCTGCTCGCCCCCGTCATGGGGCGGCTCCTGCGGTTCTTCCCGCCGGTGGTGACAGGCACGATCATCCTCATCATCGGCGTGTCGCTGATGCGCGTCGGCATCAACTGGACCTTCGGCAACCCCTTCGGCCCGACCGCGCCCAAGCTGATCGACCCCAGCCACATCGAATGGCTGAACCAGATCAAGAAGCTCGCCGAAACCGGCGGCCCGGCCGTTCCTGACGGCTTCGCCATCGCCCCGACGCTCTCCAACCCGATCTACGCCGAACCGAGCCATATCGCGCTCTCGGCCCTCGTCCTGATCTCGATCCTGCTGATCGCCCGCTTCGGCCGCGGCCTCATCGCCAACATCGCCGTGCTCAGCGGCGTCATCATCGGCTGCATCGTCGCGGCCGCCCTCGGCATGATGCATTTCGACCGCGTGGGCGATGCCGGCTGGTTCGCCGTCGTCACGCCGCTGCGCTTCGGCATGCCGATCTTCAACCCGGTCCTCATCGCCACGATGACGCTGGTGATGATTGTCGTCATGATCGAATCGACCGGCATGTTCCTGGCGCTGGGCGAAATCACCGGCAAGAAGATCGAGCAGCAGCACCTGACGGCGGGCCTGCGCGTCGACGGCATCGGCACGATGATCGGCGGCCTCTTCAACACCTTCCCCTATACGAGCTTCTCGCAGAACGTCGGCCTCGTCGGCGTCACGGGGGTGAAGAGCCGTTACGTGTGCGTCGCCGCCGGCGTCATCATGATCGTCCTCGGCCTCATCCCCAAGATGGGCGCGCTGGTGGAAGCCGTGCCGACCTTCGTGCTCGGCGGCGCGGGTCTCGTCATGTTCGGCATGGTCGCCGCGACGGGCGTGCGCATCCTCACCACGGTGGACTTCAAGACCTCGCGCAACAACCTGTTCGTGGTCGCCGTCTCCGTCGGCTTCGGCCTCATCCCGCTGCTGGCGCCGAACTACCTGATGTGGATGCCCCACGCCATCCACCCGGTCATCGAATCGGGCATCGTGCTCACCTCGATCGCCGCGATCGTCCTCAATGCCTTCTTCAACGGCGCGAAGTTCGAGCAGACCTCCGCCATCGAAGCGGCCCGCATGGCCGACAGCCACTAACGGCCTGACGCCAGAAAGACAAAAGCCGGCCCGTTCACCGCGGGCCGGCTTTCTGTTTGCGGGGAATAAACCCGTTAGTTCAGCGGAACCCGCATGCCGCCGTCGGAAACCGGCGGGCGGGCATAGGTCGTGTTGTCGGCAGCCGTGGTGCTGCAACCGGCGAGCGCCAGAAGCGTGAGCGCAGCGACGATGAAACCGGAAATGGGGCGCATGGTCCTCTCCTTGTGGTGTGCTCGTAACACATAGGAAACGCCGCCATCCGCGTCCACTGGCAGCGGGCATGAAAAAGCCCGCCGCCTTTCAGGGACGGAGAGGATCACCACTCGGCGACGCTGCCGTCCTCATGGCGCCAGACGGGATTGCGCCAGCGATGGCCTTCCTTCGCCCGCTCGGCGACATAGGCCTCGTCCACCTCCACGCCGAGGCCCGGCCCCTGCGGGATCGACACGAAGCCGTCCGCATAGTGGAACACTTCCTTGTTGGAGATGTAGTCGAGGATGTCGTTGCCGGTATTGTAGTGGATGCCGAGGCTCTGCTCCTGGATGAAGGCATTGTAGGAGACGGCATCGACCTGCAGGCAGGCGGCAAGCGCGATGGGGCCGAGCGGGCAATGGGGCGCCAACGCCACGTCGTAGGCCTCCGCCATCGCCGCGATCTTGCGGCATTCCGTGATGCCGCCGGCATGGGAAAGGTCGGGCTGGAGGATATCGACATAGCCGTCCGCCAGCACGGACTTGAAGTCCCAGCGCGAATAGAGCCGTTCGCCGAGCGCGATCGGCGTCGAGCAATGGTTGGCGATCTCCTTCAGCGCCTCGCGGTTCTCCGAAAGCACCGGCTCCTCGATGAACATCAGCTTGAACTGTTCGAGTTCCTTGGCCAGCACCTTCGCCATCGGCCGGTGCACGCGGCCGTGGAAATCGACGCCGATGCCGATATGGGGGCCGACGGCCTCGCGGATCGTCGCGATGGTCGCGACCGCCTTGTCCACCTTCTCCCAGCTATCGACGATCTGCATTTCCTCGCAGCCGTTGAGCTTGATCGCCTTGAAGCCGCGGGCGACGACCTCGCGGGCGTTGTTGGCGACGTCCGAGGGCCGGTCGCCGCCGATCCAGGAATAGACCTTGATCCGGTCGCGCACCTGGCCGCCGAGCAGCGCATGAATTGGCTGGCCGTAGGCCTTGCCCTTGATGTCCCACAGCGCCTGGTCGATGCCGGCGAGCGCCGACATGTGGATCGCCCCGCCGCGATAGAAGCCGGCGCGATACATGACCTGCCAATGGTCCTCGATCAGCAGGGGATCCTTGCCGACGAGATAGTCGGCGAGTTCCTGCACCGCCGCTTCCACCGTCAGCGCGCGGCCTTCCACCACCGGCTCGCCCCAGCCGACGATCCCCTCGTCCGTCTCGATCTTCAGGAACAGCCACCGCGGCGGCACGATATAGGTCGTCAGCTTCGTGATCTTCATGGAATTCATCCCTCGGTTTGTCTTGGCTCGCGGGCCTTGCGCCCCGCGGAATCGGTCAGTCGGCCCTGCCCATCAGGCCGGAGAGGTCGCGCGCGGCAAGGTCGAGGATGCGGCGTGAGCAGGCCTCCGCCCGCGCCGCATCGCGCAGGCGCAGCGCGTCGACCAGGTCACGGTGCACGTCCAGCGCCTCCTCGCGCTTTTCCGACGCCCGGTTGGAGGCGTGCAGCGCATGGGAAAGGGCGGCGTGGATGATCGAGGAGAGCTGGTGGAAGACCTTGTTGTGGCTCGCCTTCAGCAGGGTCTCGTGGAAGCGCGTATCGGCGATGGTGAAGGCTTCGAGATCGCCTTCCGCCGCGCCCATTTCGTCGCAGGCCCGCTCGAGGTCGGCGATCTCATGCGCGCTCGCGCGGGAGGCTGCCAGGAAGGCCGCGGCCGGCTCCACCGTGCGGCGCGCCTCGAGGATCGAGCCGAGCAGTTCGGCCGAGAGCACGTCCGGCCCCATCCATTCGAGAATCTGCGCGTCGAGCACGTTCCATTCCGAACGGTCGCAGACGAGCGTGCCGACCCGCGGCCGGCCGCGGACGAGGCCCTTGGTCTCCAGCACCTTCAGCGATTCGCGGATGACGGTGCGGCTAACGCTGTAGGTCGCGCAGAGATCGCTTTCGCGCGGCAGCACGGCGCCCGGCGGGAAGCGCCCGCCGCAGATATCCGCGCCGATGGCGGCCGTCACGTTGTGGCGCACGCGCGGACGGCGCGACGACGGCCGTTGCGCCTGCCTCTTCGCCTTTTCCGCCATGTCACCTCCGCCGCTCAATTCATCATACAAAGGATATCGAATTATATGACAAATTGATGGCGAAGGCTATGCCCCGCCCTCTGCGGATGCACATAAATCCTTGCCGGAAAGCGCGGCCGGGCCGAGGCGCTCAGCGTGTGTGCATGAGGATGTTGACGAGCGTGCCCGCCGGGTCGCGCACGAAGAAGCGCCGCACGCCCCAGGGCTCGTCCGCCGGCCCGTATTCGACCGGATAGCCGCCCCTGACGGCCGCCGCATGGACCGCCTCCACATCGTCCACCTCGATGGAGAGTCCCGGCACCGGCGTGCCGGAACCGCCCTCGGAGGCGAAGCTCACCTGGAGCGGCATGGTGCCTTCGCTGCCATAGGTGGCGATCCAGCCGTGATCCATCAGCGAGGTCAGCCCCAGCACCTCCTCGTAGAACCGGGCGACGGCGGCCGGATCGGCCGTTTCGATATTCGCGACGATGCGTCTGACCTTCATGCGAATCTCCTCAATGAGCGACCGGCACCGCATAGGCCGGCGTCTCCGGCCGGTGCGCCTGCCTGATTTCGCCGACACGCCCGATGATCTTGGGCAGGGATACAAGAATATGGTGGCGCAGCGTCTCGGCCGCCCGCCCGCTGTCGTCCACGTCCAGCGCCCGGAAGACCGCCAGATGCTCGGCGATGAAGGGCTCGTCGGACGGCAGGCGATGCGAGACGCCGATGACATGCTTGCTGACGTTCAGCATGAAGCGGGCGCGCCTCAGCGCGATCAGCAGTTCCCGGTTCGGGCAATAGCCAAGGCATGTGACGTGCAGGTCCGTCTCCAGCGCGTCCATCGCCGCGACCGAGAGGTCGGGATAGAGGGCAAGCGCCTCCTCCAGCCGCTCCGTCATCGCCAGGCGCGCGGCGGGCGGGATGAAGGGTGCGGCCTGCACCAGCGCGACCGGTTCCAGTGCCACGCGGATATCGTGGAGGTCCCGCATGCGGGCCTCGTCGAGCGGAACGAGCGTCCAGCGCATCCGCTCGTCCTTCTCGACGATGCCGAGGGCTTCGAGCCGCGTCAGCGCGTCGCGCGCCACCTGCCGGCCGACGCCGCGGGCGCGCGCCAGTTCCACCTCGTTGATGCGGTGGCGGCCGAAGGCGGAAAGATGCACCATCTCCCGCTCCAGGCTCTCGTAGATCGCCTCCCAGGCGGGCGCCTTGCGCAAGGCCGGCCCTTCGTCGTCGAGGCCGAGCATCTCCGAAGTCAGCATCACGCGCTTCGGCCCGCTCCGCCCCTGCCCCACCAGGAAGCCGCGCCCGTCGAACCGCCGGATCGCACCGGCCGCCTCCAGGAGCGCGAAGGCCTGCCGCACAGGCGTGCGCGTGGAGGCGAAAAGGGCGGCGACCGGCCCTTCGAGCAGCAGGGCGCCCCGCGGCAGGCGCCCGGCCGAGATCGCCTCGGCCAGCACGTCGCGGATGCGCAGGTAGAGCGGGCTCTTGTCCGGCCCCGCGCCCGCCTCTTCCTGAACCGGCTCCATATCCATCATGGCGCGGACCATGGCACGAATGCACCCTGCCGACAACGGTCATGTCCGCGGGCTGCGCCGGCAAGGAAATTGCGCCGCGGCGGCAAAAAATCTCCATTCCTTTCGTGACGCGCGGGGCGTTTTGCGTTAGGGAACCTCTGCTGAGGCTCGCAAGACGGCCACGAAGCGCCCATATGCAGCCGCGTCCACTCGAGGAATTGACCATGCCCGCATATCGCTCCCGAACCACCACCCACGGCCGCAACATGGCCGGTGCCCGCGGCCTGTGGCGCGCGACCGGCATGAAGGACACGGACTTCGGAAAGCCGATCATTGCCGTGGTGAATTCCTTCACCCAGTTCGTGCCCGGCCACGTCCACCTCAAGGACCTCGGCCAGCTCGTCGCGCGCGAGATCGAGGCTGCCGGCGGCGTCGCCAAGGAATTCAACACGATCGCCGTCGACGACGGCATCGCCATGGGCCATGACGGCATGCTCTATTCGCTGCCGAGCCGCGAGATCATCGCCGATTCGGTCGAGTACATGGTCAACGCGCACTGCGCCGACGCCATGGTCTGCATCTCCAACTGCGACAAGATCACGCCCGGCATGCTGAACGCCGCCATGCGCCTCAACATCCCCGCCGTCTTCGTCTCCGGCGGCCCGATGGAGGCCGGCAAGGTCGTCCTCCACGGCAAGACCCATGCGCTCGACCTCGTCGACGCCATGGTCGCCGCCGCCGACGACAAGATGTCCGACGACGACGTCAAGGCCATCGAGCGCTCCGCCTGCCCGACCTGCGGCTCGTGCTCGGGCATGTTCACCGCCAACTCGATGAACTGTCTGACCGAGGCCCTCGGCCTGTCGCTGCCGGGCAACGGCTCGACGCTCGCCACCCACGCCGACCGCAAGCGCCTCTTCGTCGAGGCCGGCCACCTCATCGTCGACCTCGCCCGCCGCTATTACGAGCAGAACGACGATAGCGTGCTGCCGCGCACCATCGCCAACAAGCGCGCCTTCGAGAACGCCATGTCGCTCGACATCGCCATGGGCGGCTCGACCAACACGGTGCTGCACATCCTGGCCGCCGCCTACGAAGGCGGCGTCGACTTCACCCTGGAGGACATCGACCGCCTGTCGCGCAAGGTGCCGTGCCTGTCCAAGGTCGCCCCCGCCAAGGCGGACGTTCACATGGAGGACGTCCACCGCGCCGGCGGCATCATGCGCATCCTCGGCGAGCTCGACCGCGGCGGCCTTCTCCACCGCGACACGCCGACCGTGCATGCCGAAACGCTGGGCGATGCCATCGACCGCTGGGACATCTCCCGCACGAATTCGGAGACGGTGCGCACCTTCTTCCGCGCCGCGCCGGGCGGCATCCCCACCCAGGTCGCCTTCAGCCAGGAAGCGCGCTGGGACGACCTCGACATCGACGGCGAGAACGGCGTCATCCGCTCCGTCGAGCATCCCTTCTCCAAGGACGGCGGCCTTGCGGTCCTTTCCGGCAACGTCGCCCTCGACGGCTGCATCGTGAAGACGGCCGGCGTCGATGAATCGATCCTGAAGTTCTCCGGCCCCGCCGTCGTCTTCGAAAGCCAGGACGCGGCCGTCAAGGGCATCCTCGGCGGCGAGGTGAAGGCCGGCGACGTCGTCGTCATCCGCTACGAAGGCCCGAAGGGCGGCCCCGGCATGCAGGAAATGCTATATCCGACGAGCTACCTGAAGTCGAAGGGCCTCGGCAAGGCCTGCGCGCTCATCACCGACGGCCGCTTCTCCGGCGGCACGTCCGGCCTTTCCATCGGCCACGCCTCACCGGAAGCGGCACAGGGCGGCGCCATCGGCCTCGTGCGCCAGGGCGACATCATCGAGATCGACATCCCGAACCGCACGATCAACCTTGCGGTCTCCGACGCCGAGCTCGCCGCCCGCCGCGCCGAGCAGGACAAGCTCGGCTGGAAGCCGGCCGCCCCGCGCAAGCGCAACGTCACGACGGCGCTGAAGGCCTACGCCGCCTTCGCCGCCAGCGCCGACAAGGGCGCCGTGCGCATCCTGCCGGAATAAGGGCAGCGACCGGCACGGTGCACCAACCCCTCCAAGGGCAACGTATTGCTATGAAGACCCTCTCTGCCTGCCGGCATCTCCCCCACAAGGGGGGAGAAAGGCTGGCAGCACCCTTTTCCCTCGATTTTTGAACGCCGAGTGTGCCGCGGGTTAAGTCCCTCCCCCTTGTGGGGAGGGGTTGGGGAGGGGTCTTCACGAGAAACCCCTCCCCAACCCGCTTTGACATCGACCATAAATGTTGATATCAACCCATACGTCGAAAGCCCGCGAAGGAGGAGTTCCGAGCATGAGACCGGACCACGAGATCGTATCCCGTAAGGAATGGCTGGCGGCACGCAAGGCGCTGCTGTCGCTGGAGAAGGAGGAGACGAAGCTGCGCGACAAGGTGCGCGCCGAACGCCTCGCCCTGCCCTGGGTCAAGGTCGACAAGGCCTACACCTTCGACACGCCCGAGGGGCGAAAGAGCCTTGCGGACCTTTTCGACGGCCGCAGCCAGCTTGTCGTCTACCACTTCATGTACGGCCCCGACTGGGAGGCCGGCTGCCCGGGCTGCTCGTTCCTGGCCGACCATATCGACGGCATGCTGCCGCATCTCAACCATCACGACGTGACGATGATCGCCGTTTCCCGCGCACCGCTGGAAAAGCTCATGGCCTATCGCAGGCGCATGGGCTGGAAGTTCCCCTGGGTCTCCTCCCACGGCAGCGACTTCAATTTCGACTACCATGTCTCCTTCACGAAGGAGGAACTGGCGAGCGGCAAGGTGATGTACAATTACCGCGAGACGCCCTCGGAAGACGCGCATGACGAGCTGCCCGGCCTCAGCGCCTTCTTCAAGGACGAGGACGGCACCGTCTACCATACCTATTCCGACTATGCCCGCGGCGGCGAGGAGCTTCTCGGAACGCTGATGGTCCTCGACCGCGCGCCGAAGGGCCGCAACGAGACCGGCACGCTCAGCTTCGTCAAGCGCAAGGACGAATACGAGGACGCGCCGAAGACGCATTCCTGCTGCGACTGACCCACTCTCCCGGAAGAAGGAACGACCGCATGCACAAGGACTACGGAAAATTCTGCTGGTACGAGCTGATGACGACGGACGTGCCGGCCGCCGAACGCTTCTACGCCTCCGTCATCGGCTGGACGACGCGCGATTCCGGCATGGAGGGCATGAACTACACCCTCGCCTATGTCGCAGACATGCAGGTCGCGGGCATGATGGGCATGCCGGAGGAAGCCGAGGGCATGCCGCCGATGTGGTTCGGCTATGTCTTCACCGACGATATCGAGAAGACGGCGAAGGAGATCGCCGCCAATGGCGGCAAGGTGCATCGCCCGCCGCAGGACATTCCCGGCATCGGCCGCTTCGCCGTCGTCGCCGATCCGCACGGGGCGGTCTTCTCGCTCTTTACCACCGGCAGCGAGGGCGCCCCCTTGCCGGAGATGATGACGCCCGGCCATGTCGGCTGGAACGAGCTGATGGCCGGCGACCTCGACACCGACTGGGCCTTCTACGAGAAGACCTTCGGCTGGACGAAGGACAAGGCCGTCGACATGTCGGAAGGCGGCATGGGCATCTACCAGACCTTCGGCGCAAGCGGCGGGCTTGCCTTCGGCGGCATGATGACGAAGCCGGCCAGCATCCCCGCCCCGCCCTTCTGGGGTTACTACTTCGTCGTGAACGGCCTCGATGCGGCGACGGCGCGCGTCACGGACGGCGGCGGCAGGGTCCTGATGGGGCCGATGGAGGTGCCCGGCGGCGCCTGGATCGTCAATTGCCTCGATCCGCAGGGCGCGCATTTCTCCCTCGTCTCGATGACCCGCTAGAGGCGGCCCATTGGCGCTTGCAATCTTTCTTTGCATTGCACAAACTCTCCCGATGACGGCGCCAGACCGTCACCGGGGGACACAGCACGCATGTCGATCAAAGCCGGCATCCATCACCTTACCCACTACAAATACGACAACCCGGTCCGCCTTGGACCCCAGATCATCCGGCTGAAGCCGGCGGCCCACTCGAGGACCAGGGTCATCAGCCACTCGCTGAAGGTCTCTCCCGAAAACCATTTCGTAAACCTCCAGCAGGACCCCTACGGCAACTACCTCGACCGCTACGTCTTTCCCGATCCGGTCACGGAACTGAAGATCGAGGTCGACCTCGTCGCCGACATGACGGTCTACAACCCCTTCGACTTCTTCGTGGAGGAAGAGGCCGAGCACTGGCCCTTCGACTATCCGCCGGAGCTTGCCGAGGACCTTGCGATCTACCGCACGCCCGAGCCGCTGACGCCGGCCCTTGCCGCCTTCATGCAGACGGTCGACCGCTCGCGCCAGCGCACGGTCGACATGGTCGTCGGCCTCAACGCGCGCCTGCAGCGGGAGATCGGCTACGTCATCCGCATGGAGCCCGGCGTGCAGGCGCCGGAGGAGACGCTGACCGCCGCGCGGGGCTCGTGCCGCGATTCGAGCTGGCTGCTCGTGCAGATCCTGCGCAATCTCGGGCTCGCCGCCCGCTTCGTCTCCGGCTACCTCATCCAGCTCACGCCCGACCTGAAGGCGCTCGACGGCCCTTCCGGCACCGAGGTCGACTTCACGGACCTCCATGCCTGGTGCGAGGTCTATATTCCCGGCGCCGGCTGGATCGGCCTCGACCCGACCTCGGGCCTCCTGACGGGCGAGAGCCACATCCCGCTCGCCGCCACCCCGCACTATCGCAACGCCGCCCCCATCTCCGGCGGCTATTTCGGCAGCGCCAACACGGAATTCGATTTCGCGATGACGGTCACGCGCGTCGCCGAGCATCCGCGCATCACGAAACCCTTCTCCGAGGAGAGTTGGCAGGCGCTGAACGCGCTCGGCCGCAAGGTCGACGACGTGCTTGCAACGCAGGACGTGCGCCTCACCATGGGCGGCGAGCCGACTTTCGTTTCCATCGACGATTTCGAATCCGCCGAATGGAACACCGCCGCCGTCGGCCCCACCAAGCGCGAGAAGGCCGATATCCTCATCCGGCGCCTACGCGAAAGATTCGCGCCCGGCGGCTTCCTGCATTACGGGCAGGGCAAGTGGTATCCCGGCGAGAGCCTGCCGCGCTGGACCTTCTCGCTCTACTGGCGGCGCGACGGCAAGCCGATCTGGCAGGATCCGGCCCTCATCGCCGAGGAAGGTACAGCCCGCCCCGTCACCGAGGAGGATGCCGGCCGGCTCCTCACCGCCATCGCCGGTGAACTCGATATTTCCCCGGAAATGGTGGTTCCCGCCTTCGAGGACCCGTCCGAATGGCTGGTGAAGGAGGCAAAGCTCCCCGACAATGTCGATCCGGCCAATTCGAAGCTGGAGGACCCGGAGGAGCGCAGCCGCATTGCCCGCGTCTTCGACCGCGGCCTGACGCGGCCGACCGGCTACGTCCTGCCGGTGCAGGCATGGAATGCGCAGGCCGGCGGCCGGCACTGGACGAGCGAGAAGTGGCACACGCGCCGCGGCCGCCTGTTCCTCGTGCCCGGCGACAGCCCGGTCGGCTACCGCCTGCCGCTGAATTCGCTGCCCTGGCTTTCGCCCGCCGCCTATCCCTACATCAACCCGATGGACCCGAGCATCGCGCGCGCCGACCTGCCGGACTTTGCCGCCGAGACCGGTCGGCCGCAGCATGCCGCGCATTTCCAGCCCGACGCCGGCGGCCGCCAGCAGCAGACCGAACAATCCACCGACATAAGCGGCCATGTGCGCACCGCCATCTCCGTCGAGCCGCGCGACGGCCGGCTCTGCGTCTTCATGCCGCCGACCGTCGGCGTCGAGGACTATCTCGACCTCGTCGCCTCGGCCGAGCGCGCCGCGGCAAGCCTGGGCCTACCCGTCCATATCGAGGGATACGCCCCGCCGCAGGACGAGCGCATCAACGTCATCCGCGTCGCGCCGGACCCCGGCGTCATCGAGGTCAACATCCACCCGGCCGCAAGCTGGCAGGAATGCGTCGACATCACCACGGCGGTCTACGAGGAGGCGCGCCAGTCGCGCCTCGGCGCCGACAAGTTCATGATCGACGGCCGCCACACCGGCACCGGCGGCGGCAACCATGTGGTCGTCGGCGGCAAGAATCCGGGCGACAGCCCGTTCCTGCGCCGCCCGGACCTTTTGAAGAGCCTCGTCCTCCACTGGCAGCGGCACCCTTCGCTCTCCTACCTCTTCTCCGGCCTCTTCATCGGCCCGACGAGCCAGGCCCCGCGCATCGACGAGGCGCGGCACGATACGCTCTACGAGCTGGAGATCGCACTTTCGCAGGTGCCCGCGCCCGCGGATGGCGTGCCGCCGCTGCCCTGGCTCGTCGACCGGCTGTTCCGCAACCTCCTCACCGACGTCACCGGCAACACCCATCGCTCGGAAATCTGCATCGACAAGCTCTTCTCGCCGGGCGGGCCGACCGGGCGGCTCGGGCTCGTGGAATTCCGCGGCTTCGAGATGCCGCCGAACGCCCGCATGAGCCTTGCCCAGCAGCTCCTCATCCGCGCGCTCATCGCCCGCTTCTGGCAGAACCCTGCGGGCGGCGGCTTTACGCGCTGGGGCACGACGCTGCACGACCGTTTCATGCTGCCGCATTACGTCTGGCAGGATTTCCTCGACGTCCTTGCCGATCTGCGCGCCAACGGCTTCGACCTTCGCCCGGATTGGTTTTCCGCCCAGCTCGAATTCCGCTTCCCCTTCTGCGGCGAGGTGGAATACGAGGGCGCCAATCTGGAAGTCCGGCAGGCGCTGGAGCCCTGGCACGTCATGGGCGAGGAAGGCGCGATCGGCGGCACGGTGCGCTATGTCGACAGCTCCGTCGAGCGCCTTCAGGTGAAGCTGGAGACGATAAACCCGGAGCGCTATACCGTCGCGTGCAACGGCCGGCCCGTGCCGCTGAAGGCGACGGGCATCAAGGGCGTCTCGGTCGCCGGCGTGCGCTACAAGGCCTGGCAGCCCGCCTCCGGCCTTCATCCGGTGCTGCCCGTCAACACACCGCTTACCTTCGACATTTATGATACATGGTCGCGGCGGGCGATCGGGGGCTGCATTTACCACGTTGCCCATCCGGGCGGACGCAACTATGACACCTTCCCGGTAAACGGCAACGAGGCCGAGGCGCGCCGGCTGGCGCGGTTCGAGCCGTGGGGGCATACGGCGGGCAGCTACGGATTGCAGGCGGAAACGCCGTCGGCGGATTTCCCGCTGACGCTGGACCTGCGCCGGCCGCCCGGCCTCTAGCCCCTCTGGAGAGATTGATTGAAGACCACGGGTGCGGAAGCGGAACGCAGGCAGGCCGATGCGGGGCAAGCGCCCGCGCGCGCCTATGCGCCCCTGCCGGGGGTCGCCGATGAAATGGTCGACACCCACGGCGCGGTGCGCCCCGTCTGGCGTCCTTTCCTGAAGGCCCTTTCCCGCATGGACGGGCCGGACCTTGCCGCCCGTTTCGCCCGCGCCGACCGATACCTGCGCGATGCCGGCGTCTTCTACCGCGACTACGGCACGGAGGCCGGCGCCGAGCGCGCCTGGCCGCTCTCCCATATCCCGGTGCTGATCGACGGCGCCGAATGGGAGCATCTGTCGCGCGGCCTCGTCCAGCGCGCCGAGCTGCTCGAGGCGGTGGTCGCCGACATCTACGGCCGGAACGAGCTGGTAGCGAACGGCCTCCTTCCCCCGGCCCTCGTCGCCTCCAACGACGAATTCCTGCGTCCCCTCGTCGGCGTGCAGCCGGCGGGCGGGCATTTCCTGCACTTCGTCTCCTTCGAGATCGGCCGTGGGCCGGATGGCAACTGGTGGGTGCTCTCCGACCGCACGCAGGCCCCGTCCGGCGCGGGCTTCGCGCTGGAGAACCGCGTGGCGACGACGCGCGCCTTCTCCGACGTCTATGCGGAAACCCACGCCCACCGCCTTGCCGGCTTCTTCGGCGCCTTCCGCAACGCGCTGCAGGCCGGCAAATCCGCCGAGGACCGCATCGCGGTCCTGACCCCCGGCCTTGCCAACGAGACCTATTTCGAGCACGCCTATATCGCCCGCTACCTCGGCTTCATGCTGCTGGAGGGCGAGGACCTGACGGTGGTGGACGGCAAGGTCATGGTGCGCACCGTCGCCGGCCTGAAGCCCGTCGGCGTGCTCTGGCGCCGGCTGGATGCGGCCTTCGCCGACCCGCTGGAGCTCAACCAGAATTCCCATATCGGCACGCCCGGCATGGTGGAGGCGCTGCGCGCCGGCTTCGTCACCTTCGTCAACGCGCTCGGCGCCGGCATCGTCGAGACGCGCGCCTTCCTCGCCTTCCTGCCGAACATCTGTCGCCATCTCTTCGGCGAGGAACAGCGCCTTCCCTCCATCGCGACCTGGTGGTGCGGCCAGGAGGGTGAGCGCGCCCATGTCGCGGCCAATATCGAGCGCATGGTCATCGGCCCGGCCTATTCGACGCATCCCTTCTTCGACGACAATGCCCGGTCCGTGCTCGGCTCGACGCTCCGCGAGACGGCGCGGCAATCCATCGCCGAATGGCTGGCGAGCGACGGCGCCAAGCTCGTCGGGCAGGAAGCCGTGACGCTCTCCACCACGCCCGCCTTCGTCGACGGCCGGCTGACGCCGCGGCCGATGTCGCTGCGCGTCTTCGCCGCCCGCACGCGGGACGGCTGGCAGATCATGCCCGGCGGCTTTGCCCGCATCGGCGCAGGCGACAATGTCGCGGCCATCGCCATGCAGGCGGGCGGCTCGGCGGCGGACGTGTGGATCGTCAGCGGCAAGCCCGTCGAGAAGACCTCGCTGCTGCCGGGCGAGGAGACCTTCACCCGCAACCTGCCGACCAGCCTGCCGAGCCGGGCTGCCGACAACCTCTTCTGGCTCGGCCGCTATATCGAGCGGGCGGAAGGGGCGCTGCGCATCCTGCGCGCCTGGCACGCCCGCTACGCCGAATATGCCGACCCGGACCAACCGCTCCTCAAGGACGTCAGCGCCTATCTCGCCGCCCTCGACATCGACACGGCCGAGGCCGTGCCGACGAGCCTCATCCGCAACATCGACAGCGCCGTCTTCTCCGCGAGTGCCATCCGCGACCGCTTCTCGCCGGACGGCTGGCTGGCGCTCACCGACCTTTCCAAGACCGCCCGCCGCTTCCATGTCAGCATCCAGCCCGGCGACGACGCGGCCCGCGCCATGACCGTCCTGCTGCGCAAGCTCGCGGGCTTTGCCGGCCTCGTGCACGAGAACATGTACCGCTTCACCGGCTGGCGCTTCCTCACCATCGGCCGTTATCTGGAGCGGGGCCTGCACATGACGCGCCTGCTCGGCTACATGTCCGGCGAGGACGCGCCGGACGGCGCGCTCGACATGCTGCTGGAGATCGGCGACAACGTGATGACCCACCGCCGCCGCTACAACGTGGCGACCGCGCGCCTCACCGTCACCGACCTCCTCGCACTCGACCCGCTCAACCCGCGCTCGATCCTCTACCAGCTCGACGAGATCAAGGACGAGGTCGAGCAGCTTCCGCACGCCTACGACAACGGCCAGATGTCACCCTTCTACCGCGAGGCCATGCGGCTTCACGCGGGGCTTGCCGTGCTGACGCCGGAAGCGATGACGGATACGGTCTACCAGCGCCTCGAGGCGGACCTGGAGCACCTCTCCGACATACTCGCCCAGACCTATCTGAGCTGACCGGAGGACGGCGGGACCCATGCTCTACGACGTCAACCTCCATATAGGCTACCGGTACGACACGCCCGTCTCCGGCGGGCGGCACATCCTGCGCGTGCTGCCGCTGTCCATCCCCGGCCGCCAGCGCCTCGTCGCCGGCACGGTCGGCGTCACCCCGGAGCCCGGCGAGCGCGTCGACCACCGCGATTTCTTCGGCAATCCGATGAGCGCCATCCTCTTCCGCAGCGCGCATGAGGAGCTCGACATCCGCATGCATGCGCGCGTGCAGGTCGATGCGCCGGAGCCGGCGGCCGATTTCTCGCCGCGCGTCGCCGATCTTGCCGGGGAGATCGCCGGCTGCTGGTCGCTCGATCCCGCCTCGCCCCACCATTACACCGGCCCGAGCCCGCGGCTGAAGGATTGCCCGGAGATCGCCAACTATGCCCGCACCGTCGCCCGGCCGGACATGACGGTGCGCGCCATCGCGGCGGCGCTCTCGGCACGCATCCACAAGGACTTCACCTACGACCCCAAGGCGACGGGCGTCGACACGACCCCGCGCGAGGCCTTCAAGCTGAAGCGCGGCGTCTGCCAGGACTTTTCCCATGTGATGATCGTGGCGCTGAGGAGCCTCGGCATTCCCGCCGGCTATGTCAGCGGCTTCCTGCGCACCATTCCCCCGCCGGGACAGGAGCGGCTGGAAGGGGCGGACGCCATGCATGCCTGGGTGCGCTGCTGGTGCGGGCGCATGAACGGCTGGGTGGAGATCGACCCCACCAACGACATTCCCGCCGGCACCGATCACATCGTCGTCGCCTACGGCCGCGACTATGCCGACGTCGCGCCCGTCATCGGCGTTCTCAAGGGCTACGGCCAGCACCGCACCAGCCAGGCGGTGGACGTCGTGCCGCTGCAGCCCGCCTGAAATCCCGTTTGGAAACAACGGCAAAGACCGGAATTTCGCGATCGCGGCAATTTTACGAAAACTATACCACGCCGCCGAACCGTTAAATAACACTTCGCTGCTAGCTTTCACCCACATTATGACGATGGCGGGTGGATTCTCATGACGAAGAAGACCGGAAAACGAAGCCTGATCTCACGGATCATGGGGGATCGCGGAGGCAATTTCGGCCTGATGACGGCCTTTGCCCTGCCGGTCATCCTCGCCGCAGGGGGCGTCGCCATGGACCTTACCAACATGGTACTGACCCGCGCCGAACTGCAGGACGCCGCCGACTCCGCGGCGCTCGCGGCTTCGTCCGCCCTCTCCAACGACAAGAAGACCGTCGCCCAGGCGAAGGAAATCGCCGAGAACTTCTTCAAGACGCAGATGGCCACCAGCCAGATCGACAGCGACGGCTCCGCAGCCACCGCCGCGATCGACATCGAGGAAACGCCGATCGCCGGTGGCGGCAAGGCGTTCAAGGTCAATGTGGCCACCTCCTATACGGTCCAGTTCAACCCGCTCACCCGACTGCTTGGCCAGACGTCCTCGGTCGTCGCAGCCAGCAGCACGTCCGAAAGCGCGACGGGATCGAAGAATGCGCTGTCCATGTTCCTCGTGCTGGACCGGTCCGGATCGATGTCCTTCGTGACGGACGAGATCGACACGGTAAACTCGTCCTGCCAGAATTTTACGGAAGACAACTGGGGTAAGAATCCCAAGTGGTCGAGCCCTTGCTACATCCGCAAGATACAGGCCCTCAAGACCGCAGTGGCCGGCTTCGTGAAGGTGCTCGATACGGTCGACCCGACCAAACAGTATGTGCGCACCGGCGCCATTTCATACAACGACCAGACACAGGCCGAAACGAAGCTCGCCTGGGGAACGAAGGGCGTCCTCAACTACGTCAACGCGCTGCCCAATCCCACCAGCGGCGGCACGGATTCGCACACCGCCTTCGCACAGGCGCTCGAAAAGCTCGCTCCGACGGATACGTCCAAGGAAACGGAAATCCCGGCTCACGCGAAAAAGAGCGGCCTTACGCCGGTCAAGTACATCCTCTTCATGACGGACGGCGAGAACACGAGCTACGACCAGTGGACGAACGACGCCATGGCGAACAAGTCCGATACCGACACGCTCGCGTCCTGCACCGCGGCCCGCAAGGCCGGCGTCAGGGTCTATACGGTCGCATTCATGGCCCCAAAGCGCGGCCAGACGCTTCTGAAGAGCTGCGCGACGACCACCGAGGACTATTATGAGGCGAAGAACATGGCCGGCCTCATCGCCGCCTTTGAGGAAATCGGCAAAAGTGCAGCCTCCGCCATGTCCCGCCTGACCCAATAGGCCGGAAACGCTTCTCCATACCGGCCCGCTGCGCTCCGCGCGGCGGGCTTTTGCGTGTTTCAGGCATATCGGAAATACCTGCGGCCTTTCTTGAGAAGGCATATTGCAAGCGCTTCGGATAGATGCATAAATTGATTTAAACGCCGCTTCCGCGTCGGCGGAGGCCCGAAATGCGAAGGGGTAATGTTCGCCGATGATGAACCGGGTTACCAACAACGATCTAGCCCCCGCCCCCCGCTCATCTGACCGTGAACAGCTCGCGACAGAGCTTCTGGAACGTCTGAAATACCGTATCGGCAAGGACCCCAAGGTCGCCAAGCCGCATGACTGGCTGACCGCCGCCATCCTCGTCGCGCGCGACCGCATCACCGACAAGTGGATGGATTCGACCCGCCGCACCTATTCGACGGGTGCCAAGCGCGTCTATTACCTCTCGCTCGAATTCCTCATCGGCCGCCTGATGCGCGACGCCATGACGAATATCGGCATCATGGACGAAATGCGCCACGCGCTCGCCTCGCTCGGCGTCGACCTCGACGTCATCGCGGAGATCGAGCCGGACGCCGCGCTCGGCAACGGCGGCCTCGGCCGCCTCGCCGCCTGCTTCATGGAGAGCATGGCGACGGTCGACGTGCCGGCCTACGGCTACGGCATCCGCTACGTGCACGGCCTCTTCCGCCAGCAGATGGCGGACGGCTGGCAGGTGGAGCTGCCGGAAACCTGGCTCGCCCACGGCAATCCGTGGGAATTCGAGCGCCGCGAAAGCTCCTACGAGATCGGCTTCGGCGGCGCGGTCGAGACCATCAACATCGGCGAGGACAAGCAGCGCTTCGTCTGGAAGCCGGCAGAGCGGGTCATCGCCACGGCCTACGACACGCCGGCCGTCGGCTGGCGGGCAAAGCGCGTCAACACGCTGCGCCTGTGGGCGGCGAACCCCATCGACCCGATCCTGCTCGACGCCTTCAACGCCGGCGACCATATCGGGGCGCTGCGCGAGAGCAACAAGGCGGAGAGCCTGACGCGCGTGCTCTATCCGGCCGACGCCACGCCCGCCGGGCAGGAATTGCGCCTGCGGCAGGAATTCTTCTTCTGTTCGGCCTCGCTGCAGGACATCCTGCGCCGCCACCTCCAGCAATATCCCGATTTCAGCTCGCTGCCGGATGCCGTCGCCATCCAGCTCAACGACACGCACCCCGCCGTCTCCGTCGCCGAGCTCGTGCGTCTCCTCACCGACGTGCACGGCCTCGATTTCGATATCGCCTGGGACCTGTCGCGCCGCACCTTCGCCTACACCAACCACACGCTCCTGCCGGAAGCGCTGGAAAGCTGGCCGGTGCCGCTCTTCGAGCGCCTGCTGCCGCGCCACATGCAGATCGTCTATGCGATCAATGCCAAGATCCTCGTCGAGGCCCGCAAGGACAAGGGCTTCGAGGACCAGCGCATCCGCAACATCTCGCTGATCGAGGAATCGGGCGAGCGCCGCGTGCGCATGGGCAACCTCGCCTTCGTCGGCTCCCATTCGATCAACGGCGTGTCGGCGCTGCACACGGACCTGATGAAGGAAACGGTCTTCGCGGACCTGCACAAGCTCTATCCCGACCGCATCAACAACAAGACGAACGGCATCACGCCGCGCCGCTGGCTGATGCAGTGCAATCCCGGCCTCTTCAACCTGATCCGCGAATCGATCGGCGACGGCTTCATGGACGATGCCGAGGCGCTGAAGGCGCTCGATCCCTTCGCCGACGACAAGGATTTCCAGGAGAAGTTCGCGCAGATCAAGCGGGAGAACAAGAACCGCCTCGCCAACCTCGTCGGCAGCCGCATGGGCGTGCGCATCGATCCGGCCGCCATGTTCGACATCCAGATCAAGCGCATCCACGAATACAAGCGCCAGCTCCTCAACATCATCGAGGCCGTGGCGCTCTACGACCAGATCCGCTCGCATCCCGAACTCGACTGGGTGCCGCGCGTAAAACTCTTCGCGGGCAAGGCGGCGCCGAGCTACCACAACGCCAAGCTGATCATCAAGCTCGCCAACGACGTTGCCAAGGTGATCAACAACGACCCGGCCGTGCGCGGCCTCCTCAAGGTCGTCTTCGTCCCGAACTACAACGTCTCGCTCGCCGAGATCATGGTTCCCGCCGCCGACCTTTCCGAGCAGATCTCGACGGCCGGCATGGAAGCCTCCGGCACCGGCAACATGAAGTTCGCGCTCAACGGCGCGCTGACCATCGGCACGCTCGACGGCGCCAATGTCGAGATGCGCGACCATGTCGGCGCGGAAAACATCGTCATCTTCGGCATGACCGCCGAGGAAGTGGCAAAGGTGCGCGCCGAGGGCCACAATCCCCGCGCCATCATCGAGCAGTCGAGGGAATTGTCGCAGGCGCTCGCCGCCATTTCCTCCGGCGTCTTCTCGCCGGACGACCGCGGCCGCTTCACGGGTCTCGTCGACGGTATCTACAATCACGACTGGTTCATGGTGGCAGCCGATTTCGACGCCTATTCCAAGGCCCAGCGCGAGGTGGATGCCCTGTGGAGCGACAAGCCCACCTGGTATTCCAAGACGATACGGAACACAGCCCGCATGGGATGGTTCTCCTCAGACCGTACAATTCGCCAATACGCCAAGGAAATCTGGGGAGCCTGATGACCGCACCGCCGAAAAAAGGCACGACGGAAACACCGTCAGAGCTTCTGGCGAAGACGGACATCGACGCAATCCTGGAAGGACGGCACTGGGACCCCTTCGCCGTCCTCGGCCCCCATGCCGAGGGCGACAGGTACGTCACCCGTTGCTTCCTGCCCGGCGCCGCGGAGGTAACCGCCGAAACGCTTTCCGGCAGGCAGATCGGCACGCTCACGCAAATCCATCCGGACGGCATCTTCGCCGGCGAGGTTTCCCTGCGCAAGCTCCAGCCGGTCCGCTACCGCGCCCGCAACGAGGGCGGCGAGTGGGTGGTGACGGACCCCTACAGCTTCGGCCCGGTCCTCGGCCCGATGGACGACTACTATATCCGCGAGGGCTCGCACCTTCGCCTCTTCGACAAGATGGGCGCCCATCCGATGACGCTCGAAGGCGTCGACGGCTTCCATTTCGCCGTCTGGGCGCCGAACGCCCGGCGCGTCTCCGTCGTCGGCAATTTCAACGAATGGGACGGGCGGCGCAATCCGATGCGCCTTCGCCGGGATACCGGCATCTGGGAAATCTTCCTGCCCGGCATCGCCGAGGGCCATGCCTACAAGTTCGAGATCGTCGGCGCGCAGGGCGAGGTGCTGCCGCTGAAGGCGGATCCCTTCGCCCGCCGCTCGGAACTGCGCCCCGCCAACGCCTCCATGACGACCGGCCCGATCGAGCAGGTCTGGGAGGACGAGGCGCATCTTGCGCACTGGGCCGCCGCCGACGCGCGCCGCCAGCCGATCTCGATCTACGAGGTCCATGCCGGCTCCTGGCAGCGGCACGACAACGGCAGCTTCCTCACCTGGGACGAGCTTGCCGACCGGCTGATCCCCTATTGCGTCGACATGGGCTTCACCCATATCGAGTTCCTGCCGATCTCCGAATATCCCTTCGACCCGTCCTGGGGCTACCAGACGACGGGCCTTTATTCGCCCACCGCCCGCTTCGGCGAGCCGGAAGGCTTCGCCCGCTTCGTCAACGGCTGCCACAAGGTCGGCATCGGCGTCATCCTCGACTGGGTGCCGGCGCATTTCCCGACGGATGCCCATGGCCTCGGCCACTTCGACGGCACCGCGCTCTACGAGCACGCCGACCCGCGGCAGGGCTTCCACCCCGACTGGAACACGGCGATCTACAATTTCGGCCGCGCCGAGGTGCTCTCCTACCTCATCAACAACGCGCTCTACTGGGCCGAGAAGTTCCATCTCGACGGCCTGCGCGTCGATGCCGTCGCCTCCATGCTCTACCTCGACTATTCGCGAAAGCACGGCGAATGGGTGCCGAACGAGTACGGCGGCAACGAGAACCTGGAGGCCGTCCGCTTCCTCCAGTCCATGAACGCCCACGTCTATGCCGGCCATCCCGGCATCCTGACGATCGCCGAGGAATCCACCTCCTGGCCGAAGGTCTCCGCGCCCGTCCATGACGGCGGCCTCGGCTTCGGCTTCAAGTGGAACATGGGCTTCATGCACGACACGCTGCAATATCTCTCGCGCGAGCCGGTGCACCGCAAGTTCCACCACAACGACATGACCTTCGGCCTGCTCTATGCCTTCACGGAGAACTTCGTGCTGCCGCTCTCCCATGACGAGGTGGTGCACGGCAAGGGCTCGCTGATCGCCAAGATGACCGGCGACGACTGGCAGAAATTCGCGAACCTCCGCGCCTATTACGGCTTCATGTGGGGTTATCCCGGCAAGAAGCTGCTGTTCATGGGCCAGGAATTCGCGCAATGGCAGGAATGGAGCGAAGCGCGCTCGCTCGACTGGAATCTCCTCGAATACCCGCTGCACGAGGGCATGCGCCGCCTCGTGCGCGACCTCAACGGTACCTATCGCCGCAAGGCGGCGCTGCACGCCCGCGACTGCGAGGGCGACGGCTTCGAATGGCTGATCGCCGACGACCGCGACAATTCGGTCTTCGCCTGGCTGCGCAAGGCGCCGGGCGAAAAGCCCATCGCCGTCGTCACCAACTTCACCCCCGTCTACCGCGAGAACTACGCCGTGCCGCTGCCGGCGGAGGGCCGGTGGCGGGAAATCCTCAACACGGACGCCGAGATCTACGGCGGCAGCGGCAAGGGGAACGGCGGCGCCGTCGAGGCGAGAAGACAGGCAACAGGAAGGATTGCGGCCACGATCACGCTGCCGCCGCTGGCGACGCTGATGCTCGAGCTGGACGCTTGAACAAGAGGGAATTTGACGCAGCTCCGGACAGAAACATTTGCCGGACCTGCTCTCGTCGGGAGGAGACACCATGGAGCAAAAGCGCATTCAACCCCTCGCCCGTGATGCGATGGCCTATGTGCTGGCGGGCGGGCGCGGCAGCCGCCTGAAGGAACTGACCGACCGGCGCGCCAAGCCCGCCGTCCATTTTGGCGGCAAGGCCCGCATCATCGATTTCGCGCTTTCCAATGCGCTGAATTCCGGTATTCGCCGCATCGGGGTGGCGACCCAGTACAAGGCCCATTCGCTGATCCGCCACATGCAGCGCGGCTGGAACTTCTTCCGCCCGGAACGAAACGAGAGTTTCGACATCCTGCCGGCCAGCCAGCGCGTCTCCGAGACGCAATGGTACGAAGGCACCGCCGACGCCGTCTACCAGAACATCGACATCATCGAGGATTACGGCGTCGAGTACATGGTCATCCTCGCCGGCGACCATATCTACAAGATGGACTACGAGCTGATGCTCCAGCAGCACGTCGATTCCGGCGCGCAGGTCACCATCGGCTGCCTGGAAGTGCCGCGCATGGAAGCGACCGGCTTCGGCGTCATGCATGTCGACGAGAAGGACGAGATCATCGCCTTCGTGGAAAAGCCGGCCGACCCGCCGGGCATTCCCGGCAATCCCGACATGGCGCTCGCCTCCATGGGCATCTACGTCTTCCACACGAAGTTCCTGATGGACCTCCTGCGGCGCGACGCGGCCGACCCGACCTCCAGCCGCGACTTCGGCAAGGACATCATCCCCTATATCGTCGAGCACGGCAAAGCCGTCGCCCACCGCTTCACCGCCTCCTGCGTGCGCTCGGATTTCGAGCGCGAGGCCTACTGGCGCGACGTCGGCACCATCGACGCCTACTGGCAGGCCAATATCGACCTCACCGACATCACGCCGGAACTCGACATCTACGACAGCTCCTGGCCGATCTGGACCTATGCGGAGATCACGCCGCCGGCCAAGTTCGTGCACGACGACGAGAACCGCCGCGGCTCGGCGATCTCCTCGCTGGTCTCGGGCGATTGCATCATCTCCGGCTCGACGCTGCACCGCAGCCTTCTCTTCACCGGGGTGCGCGCCAATTCCTATTCGCGCCTCGAAGGGGCGGTGGTGCTTCCCAACGTGATGATCGGCCGCCACGCGCAGCTCAGGAACGTCGTCATCGACAGCCGCGTCGTCATCCCGGAAGGCCTTATCGTCGGCGAGGACCCGGAACTCGACGCCCGGCGCTTCCGCCGCTCGGAGAACGGCATCTGCCTCATCACCCAGACCATGATCGACAAGCTGGAGCTATAGCCCGGAAATGAACATCCTTTCGGTGGCATCCGAAGTATTCCCGCTCATCAAGACGGGAGGCCTCGCCGACGTCGCCGGCGCATTGCCGATCGCGCTTGCCGGGCATGGGGTGCACATGCGCACCCTCATGCCCGGCTATCCCGCGGTCATGCAGCGGCTGGACAAGGTCGAGACGGTCGCCACCTTCGACGACCTCCTCGGCGTGCCGGCCCGCATCCTCGCGGCCCGGCACGAGGGCCTCGACATCCTCGTCCTCGACGCGCCCGACTTCTTCGACCGCCCGGGCGGACCCTATACGGATGCCACCGGCAAGGACTTCGTCGACAACTGGCAGCGCTTCGCCGCCCTTTCCTTCGCGGGCGCCGAGATCGCCCGCGGCCTCCTGCCCGGCTGGCAGCCGCATGTCGTGCACGCCCACGACTGGCAGGCGGCGATGACCGCCGTCTACATGCGCTATACCGGCCTCCAGCACATTCCGACCGTCGTGACGGTGCACAACCTCGCCTTCCAGGGCCAGTTCGGCGCGGACATCTTCCCCGAGCTCGGCCTGCCGCCGGAGGCCTTCACGGTCGACGGGCTCGAATATTACGGCGATGTCGGCTTCCTCAAGGGCGGCCTTCGCACCGCCTGGTCGATCACCACCGTCAGCCCCACCTACGCCCACGAGATCATGACGCCGGAATACGGCATGGGCCTCGAAGGCCTGATCAATGCCCGCGCGAGCGACCTCGTCGGCATCGTCAACGGCATCAACACCGATGTGTGGAACCCGGAGACCGACCCGCATGTCGCCCGCACCTATGCCGCCGGCTCGCTGAAGCAGCGGGCGGCCAACCGGCGGGCGCTCGCCGAGCGGTTCAGCCTCGAACAGGACGACGGGCCGATCTTCTGCATCATCAGCCGCCTCACCTGGCAGAAGGGCATCGACCTCATCGCCGAGGCCGCCGACTGGATCGTCAGCCAGGGCGGCAAGCTTGCCGTGCTCGGCTCGGGCGACCAGGGCCTCGAAGGCGCGCTGCTCGCCGCCGCCTCGCGCCACCGCGGGCGCATCGGCATCGTCATCGGCTACAACGAGCCGCTGTCGCACCTCATGCAGGCCGGCGCCGACGCGATCCTCATCCCCTCGCGCTTCGAACCGTGCGGCCTCACCCAGCTCTACGGCCTGCGCTACGGCTGCATTCCCGTCGTCGCGCGCACCGGCGGGCTTGCCGATACCGTCATCGACGCCAACGAGGCCGCCCTTTCCGCCCGCGTCGCCACGGGCTTCCAGTTCACGCCGATCAATGCCGAGGGCCTGCGCCAGGCGCTGCGCCGCGTCTTCAAGGCCTGGCGCGAGCCGAAAGTCTGGGCCCGCATCCAGAACCAGGGCATGAAGTCCGACGTCTCCTGGGAAAACAGCGCCGTGCGCTATGCCGACCTTTATTCCAGCCTTCTTTCGCGAGTATGAGCCGATGACCATAAAGACCGTATCGACCACGCCCTATACCGACCAGAAGCCCGGCACCTCGGGCCTGCGCAAGAAGGTCCCCGTCTTCCAGCAGAAGAACTATGCGGAGAACTTCATCCAGTCGATCTTCGATTCGCTCGAAGGTTTCGAGGGGCAGACGCTGGTGGTCGGCGGCGACGGCCGTTTCTATAACCGCGAGGTCATCCAGCTCGCCATCAAGATGGCCGCCGCCAACGGCTTCGGCCGCGTGCTGGTCGGCCGCGGCGGCATCCTGTCCACCCCCGCCGCCTCCAACGTTATCCGCAAGAACAAGGCCTTCGGCGGTATCGTGCTCTCGGCCAGCCACAATCCGGGCGGCCCGACCGAGGACTTCGGCATCAAGTACAATATCGGCAACGGCGGCCCGGCGCCGGAGAAGATCACCGATGCCATCTTCGCCCGCACCAAGGCGATCGACAGCTACAGGATCGCCGACGTGCCGGACGTCAACCTCGACCTCGAAGGCACCCACGAGATCGAGGGCATGACGGTGACGGTCATCGACCCGGTCGCCGACTATGCCGAGCTGATGGAAAGCCTCTTCGACTTCAAGGCGATCCGCGCGCTGCTTGCCGGCGGCTTCCGCATCGTCTTCGACGCCATGAGCGCCGTAACCGGCCCCTATGCCAAGGAGATCCTCGAAAACCGCCTCGGCGCGGCCAAGGGCTCGGTGCTGAATTTCGTGCCGCTGCCCGATTTCGGCGGCCACCATCCGGATCCGAACCTCGTCCACGCCCGCGCCCTCTACGAGACGATGATGGCCGACGATGCGCCCGATTTCGGCGCGGCTTCCGACGGCGACGGCGACCGCAACCTCATCATCGGCCGGGGCATCTTCGTCACCCCCTCTGACAGCCTCGCCATGCTTGCCGCCAACGCGCATCTCGCCCCCGGCTATGCCAGGGGCCTTGCCGGCATCGCCCGCTCCATGCCGACCTCCGGCGCGGCCGACAGGGTGGCGGAAAAGCTCGGCATCGGCATCTACGAGACGCCGACCGGCTGGAAGTTCTTCGGCAACCTGCTCGACGCCGGCCTTGCCACGATCTGCGGCGAGGAGAGCGCCGGCACCGGCTCCAACCATGTGCGCGAGAAGGACGGCCTCTGGGCGGTCCTCCTCTGGCTCAACATCCTCGCCGTGCGCAGGGAAAGCGTCATCGACATCGTCCGCAAGCACTGGGCGACCTACGGGCGCAACTACTATTCCCGCCACGACTACGAGGAGGTCGACAGCAATGCCGCGAACGGCCTGATCGACAACCTGCGCAACCAGCTCGCCGTCCTTCCCGGCAAGTCGTTCGGCGCCCTCAAGGTCGAGACCGCGGACGACTTCGCCTATCATGACCCGGTCGACCAGTCCGTCAGCAGGAACCAGGGCATCCGCATCCTCTTCGAAGGCGGCTCGCGCGTCGTCTTCCGCCTCTCCGGCACCGGCACGTCCGGCGCCACGCTGCGCGTCTATATCGAGCGTTTCGAGCCGGATGCCGCCCGCCACGACATCGACACGCAGGAGGCGCTGGCCGACCTCATCGCGGTCGCCGACGAGATCGCCGGCATCAAGGCGCGCACCGGCCGCAACGAACCCAGCGTGATCACCTGACCATGATCCTCACCGCCCCTTCCTTCGCGCCGGGCGCCACGCTCTCCGGGGACGGGGTGGAATTCGCGGTCTATTCGCGCGATGCGGCGAGCGTCGCGCTCTGCCTGTTCGACAACGACGGCGACAAGGAACTCGCCCGCCTCGCCATGGGCCGCGACGAAGCCGGCTTCCACCGCGTCTTCGTGGAGGGCGCGGCGGAGGGCACCCGCTACGGCTTCCGCGCCGACGGCATCCATTCGCCGGACCACGGCCTCTGGTTCGACCCGGCGAAGCTCCTTGTCGATCCCTATGCCAAGGAACTCGACCGCCCCTTCGTTCATGACGGGCGGCTGACGGTCTTCGGCGCAGAGACGGCGGATATCGTGCCGAAGGCCGTCGTCACCCGCGACCGGCCGGCGGCGCTCCATGCGCCGCTCTTCCGCCCCGGCGGCTTCGTCTACGAGATCGCCGTGCGATCCTTCACCATGCTGCACCCGCAAGTGCCCGAGGCGATGCGCGGCACCATCGGCGCGCTCGCCCATCCCGCCGTCCTCGCGCATCTGAAACGCCTCGGCGTCGATGCCGTCGAGCTGATGCCGGTCACCGCCTGGATCGACGAGCGCCACCTGCCGCCGCTCGGCCTTTCCAACAGCTGGGGCTACAATCCCATCGCCCTGATGGCGCTCGACCCGCGCCTTGCGCCCGGCGGCATGAAGGAGCTCGCCGATACGGTCGCCGCGCTGCGCGCCGAAGGCATCGGCGTGATCCTCGACCTCGTCTTCAACCATTCCGGCGAGAGCGACCGGCGCGGCGCGACGCTCTCCATGCGCGGCCTCGACAACCTGACCTATTACCGCCATGTGCCGGACCGCCCCGGCGAGCTGATCAACGACACGGGCTGCGGCAACACGATCGCCGGCGAGAACCCGGTGGTCCGCCAGCTCGTGCTCGACAGCCTCCGCCATTTCGTGCGCCATGCCGGCGTCGACGGCTTCCGTTTCGACCTCGCCACCATTCTCGGCCGCGGGGCGGACGGCTTTTCCGCCCGCGCGGCGCTCCTGACCGAGATCTGCGCCGATCCGCTCTTGAAGGACCGCGTGCTCATCGCCGAGCCCTGGGACATCGGCCCGGGCGGTTACCAGCTCGGCAATTTCCCGGCCCCCTTCCTCGAATGGAACGACCGCTACCGCGACGACATGCGTATGTTCTGGCGCGGTGACAGCCACATGCTCGGCGCCTTCGCCACGGCCTTCGCCGGCTCCTCCGACATCTTCTCCCGCCACGGCCACGAGGAGACGCGCACCGTCAATTTCCTCGCTGCCCATGACGGCTTCACGCTGATGGACCTCGTCTCGCACACGGCGAAGCACAACGAGGCGAACGGCGAGGACAACCGCGACGGCCACAACGAGAACCATTCCTGGAACAACGGCTTGGAGGGCGCAACCACGGACGGCGCCGTGCTTTCCGCCCGCCGGGCGGATGTGAAGGCCCTGCTGTCGACCCTCTTCCTCTCGCACGGCACGATCATGCTGACGGCGGGCGACGAGGGCGGGCGCAGCCAGGGCGGCAACAACAACGCCTATTGCCAGGACAACGCCATCACCTGGATGCACTGGGACCGGCTGGACGACGGCCTCGTCGAGCATGCCGCCATGCTCTCGGCGATCCGCCGGCGCTTCCCCGCGCTCGGTAAGACGGCGTTCTTCACCGGCGTGGGCGATATCGAATGGCTGACGCCTGCCGGCACGCCGATGAGCGTCGCGGACTGGGAGGCGCCGCTTGCGGGCACCCTCCTCCTGCTCCTCGAAACGATGGACACCGAGCAGAAGCGCAGCGTGCATCTCGCCATCGCCGTCAACCGCACCCATGCCGGACAGCCCTTCACGCTGCCTCCCTCGAAGGGCCGGGACTGGGTGAGCCTGCTTTCCGCAAGCCTTCCCGAAACGGGTCTTCTTTCCGCAAGGGCGGTGGAAATTTTTGTCGAAAGATACTGAAATTCGTTGCCCCGATGGAACGTCCCTCTAGAAGGGACGCAGATCGACCAGTGGAAAGCCAGATGCCAGCCAGTATCCATTTGAAAGATGTTGCAGCGCTCGTGGGGACGGAACTCGGCGTGTCGCGCTGGTTCACCGTGGACCAGACGATGATCGACCGTTTCGCCGGTGCGACGGAGGACCACCAGTTCATCCACACCGATCCCGTGCGCGCGGCGGCGGAAACGCCCTTCGGCGGCACCATCGCCCACGGCTTCCTGACGCTCTCGCTGCTTTCGGCGATGAACTTCGACTGCGTGCCGCGCATCATCGAGCAGACGATGGGCATCAACTACGGTTTCGAGAAGGTCCGCTTCATCACGCCGGTGAAGAGCGGCGCACGCGTTCGCGGCCGCTTCTCCCTCGACGAGGCCCGCTTCCGCGGCGCCGGCATGGTGACGATCCGCTACAACGTCTCGGTCGAGATCGAGGACGAGCGCAAACCGGCGCTGACGGCCGAATGGATCACCATCGTGCAGTTCGATCCGAAGGACCGGCCGGAGGACGTATAAAAGCGCCCCTCATCCGGCTGCCGCCACCTTCTCCCCGCAAGCGGGGCGAAGGGATATGCTGCACCGTATTCCTCAAACAATGCCGGTTCGCGGGGCAAGTCCCCTCTCCCTGCTTGCGGGGAGAGGGTTAGGGTGAGGGGCATGCCTCCACCCAAACGCCGGAATATCAGAGCCCCGCGTCTTCCGCACCCTCGACAAGAAGGCCGAAGGCGTAGGGGGAGAACGAGCGCCAGCACTCGACGCGGTAGTCCTCCTCGCCGGGGCGGAACACCACCACCTCGATCTTGCCGAGCACCGTGCGCGCCGCGGCCCCTACCGGGAAGATCGCGTTGCCGAGGTCGAGCGGGCAGCCGCTGGCGATCGCGCCGGCCGCATGCGGGCCGGAAACGAGGATCGCCGTGTTGCGGTGGGAGACGTCCACGGCCGAATGCAGGACGCCCGAGCTTGCGGCAAGCGCCATCAGGTCCGCCTCGTTCTCGTCGATCAGCAGCCACTCGTCCGGGCCAAGCCAGAGCGCGTGGCGGCCGTTCGCCGATGCCGAGGTCTTCGGCCGCGTCGGCAGCGTCAGGCCGAAGGCGGCCGACAGGGCACCGAGCGCATCGGCGCCGGCCCGCAGCGAGAGGCGGGTTGCGGGGGCGGCGGGCGTGACGCGCGCGCCGGCGGAGCCGCCATGGCGGCCGGCCAGCGGCGCCTTGCGGAGAGCGTGATCAGCCATTGAGGCGTCCTCCTTCCTTGTCGACAAAGACCATGTCGCTGACCTCGACCGCGATGGTGCGGTCGGGCATCGGCACGTAGAGCGTCTGGCCCATGCGGGCCTGGCCGCCGGCGACGAGCGCCATGGCGATCGACCGGCCGCAGTTCTCCGACCAGTAGGACGAGGTGACGTGGCCGAGCATGGTCATCGGCTTCGGCTCGTTCGGATCGGCGACGATCTGCGCACCCTCCTCCAGCACCACCTTCGGGTCCTTCGTCAGGAGGCCGACGAGCTGCTTGCGGCCCTCCTTGACGAGGTCCGGCCGCTTGAGGCCGCGGATGCCGACGAAGTCCGTCTTCTTCTTCGAGACGGCCCAGGCGAGGCTGGCGTCATAGGGCGTGACCGTGCCGTCCGTATCCTGGCCGACGATGATGTAGCCCTTCTCGGCGCGAAGGACGTGCATCGTCTCCGTGCCGTAGGCGCAGGCGCCGAGCGGTTCGGCGCGCGCCCAGATGGCCTCCCAGACGGCCTCTCCGTAGTCGGCCGGCACGTTGACTTCGTAGCCGGCTTCCCCGGTGAAGGACATGCGGAAGAGCCGGGTCGGCACGCCGCAGAACTTGCCCTCGCGCACGCTCATGTGCGGGAAGGCCTCGTTCGACATGTCGATGCCCTCGACGAGCGGCTCGAGGATCTCGCGCGCCTTCGGGCCCTGCACGGCGATGACCGCCCACTGTTCTGTGGTGGACGTCAGCCAGACCTTGAGGTGCGGGAACTCCGTCTGGAGATAGTCTTCCATGTGGTGCATGACGCGCGGCGCGCCGCCCGTCGTGGTGGTGACGTGGAAACGGTCCTCCGAAAGGCGGCCGACGACGCCGTCGTCATAGATGAAGCCGTCCTCGCGCAGCATGATGCCGTAGCGGCAGCGGCCGGGCTTCAGCGTATCCCAGCCATTGGTGTACATGAGGTTCATGAACTCGGCAGCATCCGGGCCGACGACCTCGATCTTGCCGAGCGTCGAGGCGTCGAAGACCCCGGCGGCGCTGCGCACCGTGCGGCACTCGCGGTTGACCGCGTCGTGCATGGTCTCGCCCGAGCGCGGATAGTACCAGGCGCGCTTCCAGTTGCCGACATCCTCGAAGACGGCACCGTGCGCCTCCTCCCAGGCATGCATCGGCGTCTTGCGGGCCGGATCGAACAGGTCGCCGCGCGAATGGCTGATCAGCGCGCCGAAGGTGACGGGCGTATAGGGCGCGCGGAAGGTGGTGAGGCCGATCTTCGGGATCTCGCGGTTCAAGACTTCGGATGCGATGGCAAGGCCGTGGATGTTGGAGAGCTTGCCCTGGTCCGTCGCCATGCCGTTGGTGGTGAAGCGCTTGATGTGCTCGATCGAGTGCATGCCCTCGCGCACGGCAAGGCGGATATCCTTGGCGCAGACGTCGTTCTGGAAGTCGACGAAGGCCTTGACGGTCGTGTCGACCCCGGCGCCCTCGCCGCTGCCTGCCATCCCGCCGGTCCATTCGAAGGCGTTCTCGCCGGAAAGCTCGACCTTGCCGCCGCCCTCGTGGCCGGTGGCGCGGGCCATCAGCTCGCCCGCGGCAAGCCCCTCCTCGATGGTCGCCTGCAGGCCGTCCGTGCCGTTGCACGAGCCGACCGAAAGGCAATCCTGCGCATAGGTGCCCGGCAGGAAGCGGCCGGTGGCCGCGTCGTAGGCGACCTTGCCGCGCGACTGCGAGAAGAGGTGGACGGAGGGCGTCCAGCCGGCCGACATCAGGAGCGCATCGATCGGGATCGAGCGCGCCGAGCCGCCGCCGTTGCGCGCGACCGACATGGAGGAGACGCGGAGCTTGCCCTTGGTGTCGACGACCGAATGGCCGGCCAGCACCTCGATGCCGAGCTTGCGGGCTTCGGCAAGCACGCCCTCGCCGGGCTTTTCGCGGTTGTCGACGATGGCGGCGACGGTGACGCCAGCGCGCTTCAGGTCGAAGGCGGCCTCATAGGCCGAATCGTTCGCCGTATAGACGCCGACCTTGCGGCCGACGGCGACGCCGAAATGGTTGAGATAGGTGCGCGCCGCCGAGGCGAGCATGATGCCCGGCCGGTCGTTGTTGGCGAACACCATGTGCCGCTCGATGGAGCCGGTGGCAAGGATGACGCGCTTGGCGCGGACCTGCCACAGCCGCTCGCGCGGCAGCTTCTTGTCGGGGCGCGCAAGGTGATCCGTGACGCGCTCGACGAGGCCGACGAAGTTGTGGTTGTAGTAGCCGAAGGCCGTCGTGCGGGTAAGGACGGTGACGTTCTCCATCGCCTTCAGCTTCGCAGCCGTCGCCTGCGCCCAGTCGTAGCCGTTCTGGCCGTCGATCTTCACCGACAGGTCGTAGTGCAGCGCACCGCCGACTTCCGGCTGCTCGTCGACGAGGATCACGCGGGCGCCCGCTTCGGCGGCGGCAAGCGCCGCCGAAAGGCCGGCGACACCGGCGCCGGCGATCAGCACGTCGCAATAGGCATAGCGGCTGGCATAGTGGTCCGGGTCCTCCTCCGTCGGCGCGACGCCGAGGCCGGCGGCCTTACGGATGAAGGGCTCGTAGAGCTTCTCCCAGGCCGCCTTCGGCCACATGAAGGTCTTGTAGTAGAAGCCGGCCGCGAAGAACGGCGACATCAGGTTATTGATGCCGCCGATATCGAAGGCGAGCGAGGGGAAGCGGTTCTGCGATTCCACCTTCATGCCGTCGAAGACTTCCTGCACCGGCGCGCGCACGTTCGGCTGGCGGCGGGCGGCGTCCCGCGAGACGTCGACGAGCGCGTTCGGCTCTTCCGGCCCGGCCGAAAGGATGCCGCGCGGGCGGTGGTACTTGAACGAGCGGCCGACGAGGTGCACGCCGTTGGCAAGCAGCGCGGAGGCGACGGTATCGCCTTCGAGCGCGTCGAACGTCTTTCCGTCGAAGGTGAAACGCGCCGTCCTGGCGGGCGTCAGTCGGCCCTGACCGGCAATGCGATTAGCGCCGCTCATTTCGCGGTTCCTTCCGTGGCTTCATAGGTTTCGACGGTTCTTTCCGAGGCGGGCGAAACGCCGGGGATGTACGGCTTCGGCTCGCCGGCCTTGTAGCTCATGTAGAACTTGTCGCTCACCGTATCGCGCGCGGCGTTGAAGAAGCGCCCGCAGCCATGGATATGGCGCCAGCGCTCGAAGATCAGGCCCTTCGGGTTGTCGCGCAGGAAGAAGTAATCCTCGAATTCCGCGTCGGTGACATCGGCGATGTTGGTCGGGCGGGCGATATGCGCATCGCCGCCGTGGCGGAATTCGAGCTCGGAGCGCTCTTCCTCGCAGTAGGGGCAGTAGATGAGAAGCATCGGGTTTCTCCTGTCCCGCGCCGGCCGGCCTTCGGCCGCCGGACGCGCGGGTGAAATGAAATCAGTGAGCCACGGCCGCGGCCGCTGCCTCGTCGATGAGGCGGCCGGTGCGGAAGCGGTCGAGCGTCAGGCCGGACGCCAGCTTGTGCGGCTCGCCCTTCGCGATGAGGTGGGCGAAGAGGTGCGCCGAGCCCGGCGTCGCCTTGAAGCCGCCGGTGCCCCAGCCGCAATTGACGAAGAGGTTTTGAACCGGCGTCACGCCCTGGATCGCCGAGCGGTCCGGCGTGTTGTCGGTGATGCCGCCCCACTGGCGCATCATCTTGACGCGGCGGAACATCGGGAAGAGCTCGCAGATCGCGTCCAGCGTATGTGTGATGATCTGGAGGCCGCCGGTCTGCGAATAGGAATTGTACTGGTCCGTGCCCGCGCCGATGACCAGCTCGCCCTTGTCCGACTGCGAGATATAGGCATGCACCGAGTTGGACATGACGACGCACGGGAAGATCGGCTTCATCGGCTCGGAGACGAGTGCCTGCAGCGGCACGGAGTGCAGCGGCAGCTTGACGTCGGCCATCGCCATGATGACCGAGTTGTGGCCGGAGGCCGAAACGCCGATCTTCCTGGCGCCGATGAAACCCTTCGAGGTCTCCACGCCCGTCACCGCGCCGTCCGGCCCGCGGCGGATGCCCTTGACCTCGCAGTTCTGGATGATGTGCACGCCGCGATCGGAAGCGGCGCGGGCATAGCCCCAGGCGACGGCGTCGTGGCGGGCCGTGCCGCCGCGGCGCTGCAGGGCCGCGCCGTTGATCGGGTAGCGGGCGGTCGCGGAGATGTCGAGCGGCGGGCAATAGTCCTTCGCCTGCTGCGGCGTCAGCCATTCGTTGTCGATGCCGTGCAGGCGGTTGGCGTGGACATGGCGCTGGAAGGACTGCTTGTCGTGGACGTTGTGCGACAGCATCATCACGCCGCGCGGCGAGTACATGACATTGTAGTTGAGGTCCTGGCTGAGGCCTTCCCAGAGCTTCAGCGAGTGCTCGTAGATGTCCATGCTCTCGTCATAGAGGTAGTTCGAGCGGATGATGGTCGTGTTGCGGCCGGTATTGCCGCCGCCGAGCCAGCCCTTCTCGATCACGGCGACATTGGTGATGCCGTGCTCCTTGGCAAGGTAATAGGCAGCGCCGAGGCCGTGTCCGCCGCCGCCGACGATGATCACGTCGTATTCCTTGCGCGGTTCGGGCGAGGCCCATTGCGGCTCCCAACCCTTGTGGCCGCGCATCGCCTCGCGGGCGACGGCGAAAACCGAATATTTGCGCATTACCCAAGTCCTCAAATCTCGCCGGCCCCGCCGGCTGTTTCCTGCCCCGATAGAAAGCAAATCCTGATGGCGGACGCCGTATTCTTTGCGACGCATTCAGGCGTCCCTTGTACCACATGCGACATGAGCCGCGTCGATGGTTTTACGACGGTTTTCCCGGCCTTGTCCGCAAATATCCCGAGCATCTTTCCGCAAGAGACTGGACTTCTGCGCGTCCATCTGGTATCCGACGCCTCAATCGTCAGCCTTCCGGGCTGCGCGAACGTCACCTATTTGCCTGACGACCTTAAGGAATCGCCGGGCTGGCAACAATTAAAGGAACGGGATTCTCGTGCAGGTACTTGTCCGCGACAACAATGTTGATCAGGCTCTCCGCGCTCTCAAGAAGAAGATGCAGCGCGAAGGTATTTTCCGTGAAATGAAGATGCGCGACTATTACGAAAAGCCGTCGCAGAAGCGTGCGCGTGAAAAGGCCGAAGCCGTCCGTCGCGTCCGCAAGCTGGCCCGCAAGCGCGCCCAGCGCGAAGGCCTCATCGGCGGTCGTCCTGGCGCCCGTTGATCGGTCGTTTTTTCGACGTTTTCGAATGCAAGACCGGGCGGGGGCGAAGATTTCGCCGCCGCCTTTTTTCATGTGACCGGGACCCGTTCACCCTTGTGAAAGGCATCCCGTGCAATTCCAGGCCGGCGGCTGCGCCCATTTCCGGAATTGCCCTGAAGGCCGCAGCACTTTCTGCCCGCATGAGGCGCGACAGAAGCCCATTTTGAGGATTCGCACTTGGACATGACTGCATCCACCGGGTTCCCGACCGATCGTCTTTCTTCCTCCAATATGCGCATCCGCCGTCCCCTGATGGCCGCCGTCGCCGCCACGTCCCTCGCCCTCCTGCTTGCCGGCTGCCAGTCGACCACCTCGACGGATGTGCTGAAGGTCGAGCGCGTGCAGGGCTCGCAGGAGAACATCGCCTCGCTCTCGGCCGTCATCGCCGCCAACCCGCAGGATCCGGAAGGCTACAACGTGCGCGGCTCGGCCTATGGCCGCGCCGGCGAATATCGCCGCGCCCTCGACGACTTCAACCGCGCCATCGAGCTGAACCCGCGCTACTACCAGGCCTATGCCAACCGCGCGCTCGTCGAGCGCAGCATGGGCGACCAGGCGCAGGCCGCCGCCGACTACAACACGGCGCTCCAGCTCAACGCGAACTACGACGTCGCCTATATCGGCCGCGGCAACCTCTATCGCCAGGCCGGCCGCCTCGACGACGCCTTCCGCGACTTCAACCGCGCCATCCAGCTCGATACGACCGATCCGCGCGCCTATCACAACCGCGGCCTGATCTACCAGGCCCGCCGCCAGCACGACAAGGCGATCGAGGACTTCTCGAAGGCCATCTCGCTCTCGCCGAACTCGGCCGAGCCCTATAACGGCCGCGGCATCTCCTATGCGGCGCTCGGCGACGACGACAACGCGTTCTCGGATTTCAACACGGCCATCAACCTCGACGGCAAGCTGGCCGAATCCTGGTCGAACCAGGCGCTTATCTACGAGCGCCGCGGCGAGATGGCCAAGGCCGCCCGCTCCTATTCGCAGGCCCTGCGGCTCGATCCGAACTACAAGCCCGCCAAGGACGGCCTCGCCCGCACCAAGGGCGTCGCCGACACCGCAAAGCCCGCCTGACCGGCGGCGAGGCCTCAAATGCAAAAGCCCGCGACATCGTCGCGGGCTTTTTTTGTCATGGAAGGCGGCGGCCGCCGCCGGACCTCAGTGGTTCATCGCCTTGACGATGTCTTCCGTCATCTTCTTGGCGTCGCCGAGCAGCATCATCGTGCCGTCCTTGTAGAACAGCGTGTTGTCGATGCCGGCATAGCCGGAGCCCAGCGAGCGCTTGACGAAGAGGCAGGTCTTGGCCTTGTCGACGTCGAGGATCGGCATGCCGTAGATCGGCGAGGACTTGTCGTCGCGCGCGGCCGGGTTCGTCACGTCGTTGGCGCCGATGACATAGGCGACGTCGGCCTGTGCGAATTCCGAGTTGATGTCTTCCAGCTCGAAGACCTCGTCATAGGGCACGTTGGCTTCGGCGAGCAGCACGTTCATGTGGCCGGGCATGCGGCCGGCGACGGGGTGGATCGCGTATTTCACCTCGACGCCCTGCTCCTTCAGCTTGTCGGCAAGCTCGCGCAGCGCATGCTGGGCCTGCGCCACCGCCATGCCGTAGCCCGGCACGATGATGACCTTGGAGGCGTTCGCCATGAGGAAGGCCGCGTCGTCCGCCGAGCCCTGCTTGACCGTGCGCTGGATGCCGTCGTCGGCAGCCGCCGCCGTCTCCCCGCCGAAGCCGCCGAGGATGACCGAGACGAACGAGCGGTTCATGCCCTTGCACATGATGTAGGAAAGGATCGCGCCCGAGGAGCCGACCAGCGCGCCGGTGATGATGAGCGCGAGGTTGCCGAGCGTGAAGCCGATGCCGGCCGCCGCCCAACCCGAATAGGAGTTGAGCATGGAGACGACGACGGGCATGTCCGCCCCGCCGATCGGCACGATGATCAGCACGCCGAGGACGAGCGCCAGCGCGACGATCAGCCAGAAGGCCGTGTGGCTCTCGGTCGCCGCAAGGACGACGATGAGGACGATCACGGCGGCAAGCAGCGCCGCGTTGACGGCGTGGCGCATCGGCAGCAGGATCGGCTTGCCGGACATGCGCCCGTCGAGCTTGAGGAAGGCGATGATCGAGCCGGTGAAGGTGATCGCGCCGATGGCGACGCCGAGCGCCATCTCGACGAGCGCCTGGCCGTGGATCTCGCCGACCGCGCCGATGCCGAAGGAGACCGGCGAATAGAGCGCGGCCGCGGCCACCAGCACGGCGGCAAGGCCGACGAGCGAGTGGAAGCCGGCGACGAGCTGCGGCATCGAGGTCATCGGGATGGAGCGGGCGATATAGGCGCCGGCGCCCCCGCCGATGGCAAGGCCGAGCACGATGAGCACGAGGCCGCCGAAGGAGGGCGTCGCGAGCAGCAAGGTCGTGCCGATGGCGATGCCCATGCCGACCATGCCGAGCGTGTTGCCGCGCCGGCTGGTCGTCGGGTGCGAAAGGCCCCTCAGCGCCATGATGAAGAGCACGCCGGAGACGAGATAGAGGAAGGCTGCGAAGTTTGCGTTCATCGGGCCGGCCTCACTTGTCTTTTTTCTTGTACATCGCCAGCATGCGCTGGGTGACGAGGAAGCCGCCGAAGATGTTGACGGAGGCGAGGATCAGCGCGACGAAGCCGAAGCCGGTCGCAACGCCCGAAAGCGAGATGCCGACGGCAAGCAGCGCGCCGACGACGATGACCGAGGAGATCGCGTTGGTGACGGCCATCAGCGGCGTGTGCAATGCCGGCGTCACCGACCAGACGACGTAGTAGCCGACGAAGATCGACAGCACGAAGATCGCGAGGCGGAACACGAAGGGATCGATCGCCCCGCCGGAAACGCCGTGCGCCACGGCGCCCGCCGCATCCGGCACATATTCGGAAGCGGCGCGGACGGCCTCCACGGCCCGGTCGAGATCGGTGAGCGCCTTGTCCAGAAGTTCGTTCGCCATCACTTGCCCTCCCCTTCATGAACCGCGGCGCCGCCGAAGTTCGGATGGACGACCGACCCGCCATGGGTCAGCATCGTCGCCTTGACCAGCTCGTCCTCGGCATTGACCGAGACCGACTTCGTCTCCTTGTCGACCATGGTCTCAAGGAACGTGAGGAGGTTCTTGGCGTAGAGCGCCGAGGCGGAGGCGGCGATGCGGCCCGGCACGTTGAGGTAGCCGATGACCTTGACGCCCTCGACCTCGACGACCTTTCCGGCCTCCGAGCCCTCGATGTTGCCGCCGCGCTCGACCGCGAGGTCGACGGCGACGGAGCCGGTCTTCATGGCGAAGAGCATCTGCCGCGTCACGAGGCGCGGGGCCGGGCGGCCGGGGATCAGCGCGGTGGTGATGACGATGTCCTGCTTGGCGATGTGGTCGGCGACGAGCGCGGCCTGTTTCGCCTGGTATTCCTTGGACATTTCCTTGGCATAGCCGCCGGCGGTCTCGGCCGCCTTGAACTCGTCGTCCTCGACGGCGATGAACTTGGCGCCGAGCGAGGCGACCTGCTCCTTGGCCGCGGGGCGCACGTCCGTCGCCGAGACGGCGGCGCCGAGGCGCCGCGCGGTGGCGATGGCCTGAAGGCCCGCGACGCCCGCCCCCATGACGAAGATCTTGGCGGCCGGCACGGTGCCGGCGGCGGTCATCATCATCGGCATGGCGCGGTCGAACTCGTAGGCCGCGTCGATGACGGCCTGGTAGCCGGCAAGGTTGGCCTGCGAGGACAGGATGTCCATGGACTGGGCGCGCGTGATGCGCGGCATCAGCTCCATGGCGAAGGCGGTGAGCCCGGCCTTCGCCATCTCGGCGATGGCGGCCTCGTTGCCGTAGGGATCCATGGTGGCGATGACGATGGCGCCGGGCTTGTAGGTGGAAATCTCCGCCGTCGTCGGCCGGCGCACCTTGAGCACGACGTCGGCAGCTTTCGCTTCCTCCGGTCCGACGATGCGGGCGCCGGCGGCCTCGTAGTCGGCATCGAGGATGCGCGAGGCAAGACCCGCGCCGGCCTCGACCAGAACATCGAGCCCGAGGGCCTTCATTTTCTTGACTGTTTCGACGGAACCGGCGACGCGGCCTTCAGCCGGATCGCTTTCCCGCGCGACAAAAACACACTGACTCAAACCGTGGTCCTCCCCCCGAGACTGGCCGTGTTGGATCACGGCGCCGGATGGCGCCGCGGCACATCATGGATGCGGCTTTTCAGATCAACGCAGGGCGAAGAAGCCGACGACGTTGAGGATGACGAAGAGCACGAAGGCGCTGAAGAAGCCGGCGCTGGTGAAGAAACCGGCAGCCATGGCGATGAGCAGCGTCACGCAGAACATCGTGCCGAACTTGGCGGCGTTGACGAAGAAGCCGTAGGTCTTCTCGTGCTCGGGATAATCCATCGCCGCGCCCAGCTCGACGGGTCCGTTGTGATGTTCAGCCATAGTCACCTTCTCCTAAGCAGCCGCACCCGCCAGCCGGAAAACTCCACCCGATGAGCGCCGATATAGGCCGGAACCGGAACGGTCCGGCGATTCCCTCAAGCGCGAAAGCGCGCGTCTTCAGGCCATACACAATGGACAGGCAAAGCGCAACGGCAGGAGGGGACGAGGTTCGGACCCGGCAACGTTTCCGAAACGGAACGGGCCGGTTTCCTGCAAAACCGGCCCGGCATGCGACATCTGGGCGCAAGCCCTATCCGGCGTAGGCGCTGCCGGAAAGCGCGATCCGGCCATGGCCGGAATGGGCGCGCCGGGCGCTCGGGCGCACGGTGAGCGGGCTGAAAGGCATCTCCTCGCCGCGGGCGAACAGCATGCGCCGCTCGTAGGGCTCCGACATGAAGAAGGGGAAGCGCGCATAGAGCGAGGAGCGCACGTCCTTGCAGCGCGTCGCCATCAGCATCAGGTCGATGATGAACTTGCCCTGCCGGCTCTTCGGCGAGGCGACGAAATCGCCGTCGAAGACGCGCCGGTAGAAGGCCGCATGCGCCGGCTTGACCATCTGGAGGACGCGGTCGGCATCGAAATAATCCGCCGCCATCGTCGCAAGGCGCAGCGTCAGATACGGGATCGCCGGCATCTCGCTCCAGATTTCCGGATCGGCGGCAAGGCGGACCGGATCGATCAGCGACATGCCCGCATCGAGGAACGCCTTGATCTCGTCCGGGAAGACTTTGCCCGAGGAGGTGACGCGATGGTCCGGCGTCACATGGTGCAGGCGCACGGTCGAGATCAGCCGCTCCTCGTGATAGACGCCGAAGACATAGGCGTTGCTGTCGAAATCGACCTCATCGATGAGCAGGTGCGAATCTTCCGCAAGATGCATGACGCTGCCGGCCTTGTAGGCCTTGTAGCGCACGCGCGCGACGTCTTCCATGTCCTCGCTCGTTTCCACCCGCCGGTATTCCACCTTGTCGAGCAGTCCGAGAAGCTTCTCGGAAAAGCGATTGTTCGCCATTTCCCCGTTGTCCATTGCCCCGCATCCCCGATTGAAAGCCGGCCGCATCCTGCCGCTGGCTTCATATTCTTCGATATAGGACAATTTGTGTAAAATACTATTCATTAACCTTAATATATGGTTAACGCTAATTTTGAAGAAACTGATAAATCGGGTGGATTTATACAGCCGTTCAACAGGGGAAGGAACGATCAGGCGACGCGGGCGCCGCGACGGCGGGTTTCGCCGGCCTTGCGGGCGGCAAGGCTCTCGAAGCGGTCGCGTAGCGCGTCGGGAGACATGGGCGCGGCGAAGACATAGCCCTGCACGAGATCGGCGCACTGGTACTTCCTGATGAGCGCGAGCTGCTCCTGCGTCTCCACGCCCTCGATGACGATGCGCAGCCCCAGTTCCCGCGACAGGTTGACCGTGCCGCGCAGGAGCTTGAAGCGGCGCGCGTCCTCGCCGATGTTGCGCACGAAGGACCGGTCGATCTTGATGACGTCGAGCGGAAGCTGGTCGAGATAGCTGAGGCTGGAATAGCCCGTGCCGAAATCGTCGATGGCGATGGTGATGCCGCGTGCGCGCAGTTCCTGGAGCACCGCCTGCACTTTCACCGGCTCCTCCATCAGGCAGCTCTCGGTGACTTCCAGATGCAGCCGGTGCGGCGCGAGCCCTGCCGTCTCCAGCGCCTCGGAGACGAGGGCGACGATGCCGGTGCCGCGCAGGTCCTGCACCGAAAGATTGACGGAAACGCCCATATGGTCCGGCCAGGTCGCGCAGTCCGCGCAGGCCCGCAGGATCATGAAGCGCGTGATCTCGGAGACGATGCCCATCTCCTCGGCGATCTGGATGAAGACGTTCGGCGTCACCGGCCCGCGCTCGGGATGCGTCCAGCGCGACAGGGCCTCGCAGCACTCGATGCGCGAGCCGTCCGGCACGAACATCGGCTGGTAGGCGACCGACAGCGCATTGTCCTCGATGGCCTGCCGCAGGTCGTCCTTCAGCTTCTGGCGGTCCATGTAGCGCGCGTCCATCTCCTGCTCGAAGACGGTGACGCTGCCCTTGGCACGCGACTTGGTCTCGAACAGCGCGAGGTCGGCGCGGATCTGCATCTCCTCCAGGCGGAACGCATCGCTCGCCACCGTCACGCAGCCCGCGCTGAAGGAAACGATGACCGTGACGCCGTCGAAATCGTAGCTGCCGCGCAACTGCTCGTGGAAGCGGCGCATCCGCGCCTCGAGATCGCGCCGGTTCGTCTCGTTCGGGAAGAACAGGATGAACTCGTCGCCCATCAGGCGCCCGACGATGACCTTGTCGCCGGCGAGCCGCCGCAGGCGCTCGGCGATGGCGCAGAGCAGCCGGTCGCCCGTCACATGCCCCTTCATGTCGTTGACATGCTTGAAGTCGTCGACGTCGACCACCATGAAGCCCACGAGGCCCGGCTTCCTGCGCTCGGCAAGCGCCTCCTGCAGGAGATCGGCGAAATAGGTGCGGTTCGGCAGGCCCGTGAGGGTGTCGTAGCGCACCATGTGCAGGATCTTCTTTTCTGCCCTGACGCGTGCCGTCACGTCCTCGAAGATGAGGACGGCGCCGCCGTTTTCGCGCGGGGCGGCGGTGAATTCGAGATAGAGGCCGTCCGTCACCTGCACGAGCGCACGCGAGCGCTCGCCCCTCAGCAGCTCGCCGAGCTGGCGCAGGATCGCCTTGCTCTGCTCGGCGTTGAAGAAGGTGTTGCGCACGCCGTAGCGCAGCACGACGTCGAGGTGGCAATCCTTCAGGCGCTCCTGGCTGCCGAGATGCAGGAGCTCGCAGGCCCGCCGGTTGGCGACGAGGATGCGCTGGTCCGCATCCAGCATGAAAAGGCCGTGCGGCATGTTGTTGAGCGCGGTGTCGAAGCGGTCGGCGATGGTCGCGAGTTCCCGGGCGGCCAGCACGTTCTCGTAGAGGAAGGTCCGCACGCCGTTCGCCATGGTGCGCGTCGTCATCGCGAAGGGCAGGACCAGCGAGGCGAGCACCGCATGGTAGAAATCCTGCAGGCCGAGGAAGCCGATCACGATGGGAAAGCAGGCGGCGAAGACCATGTAGTTGACGGCGCGCGGCGAGCCGTAGTTGCGGCCGACGACGGAGACCATGGTGGCGAGCGTCACGGAGATGCAGGCGATCTCCGCGAAGCTGTCGCGGCTGACGATCAGGCTGTAGCAGCAGGCCGTGCCGAGCGTCAGCGTCGTGCTGACGGCCCCGACATTGTACCAGTTCTCCCAGTAGCGGATGCCGGCCATGCCGAGCGCGGCCTTGTCCGCGCGGTCGAAGCGGCGCATGGCCTGGGCGCGCAGCGACCAGATGAGGACGATGAGCGCACTCCAGGCGAGGAAGAACGGATCGGCGGTCTTGGCGAAGACGAACGAGAACGTCACGACATGCGAAATCATGCCGACGAAAAGGGTCTGGCGGTTCCCGTACAGCGAGCTGACGAACGACAAATAGACATCGGCCGGCAGCGTGTTCTGACCCTTATCCTTCATGGACTCGGCACTCCTATGGCGAGTGAGGGTTACCGGCCAAAATTTAATGAATGATTTCGGGAGATTACCCAATAAGAAGGGGTATTCGGGGGATTATTGCACGCACGTTCAACTAAAAGGGGATACATTCAACCGGGTCTTGCAGAAACGGCACAATTTTTGACTATACTCAACTTAACATGGAAGAAGGGCGCAATTTTATGTCTTCGCGGCGTCATAGTCTTGCTTTCCATCAAATGCGCGAAGCCTTCTCTGCAATCGGTGTTTGCAATCGCGTGGTTAATGCTTCCGGTCCTTCCCCATCCCCAGATCTGGCCATATCCGGCATCCTGTCGTCATTTCGCCGGAAAGAGGGAATTGACTGCCGCCGGATTTGATATCAAATCCTTGTTTGGTATTTCTTTCCCGGAGCCCATCATGTCCAAACCCGTCGTCGCCATTCCCGCCGATATCCGGGAGATCGAAGGCAACGTCTGGCAGGCCACGCCCAACCAGTACGTGCGCGCCGCGGTCAAGGGCGCGGACGTCACCGTCTTCCTCGTTCCGGCGCTCGAAACCGACAACGATTTCGACGGCATCCTCGACCGGGTGGACGGGCTCCTCGTCAGCGGCTCGCGCACCAACGTGCACCCCTCGCTCTACGGCAAGGAGGCGACGGACGCGGAAGGCCCCTACGACATGGCGCGCGATGCGACCAGCCTGCCGCTCATCAAGCGCGCGCTCGAGCGCGGCATTCCGCTGCTCGCCATCTGCCGCGGCATCCAGGAACTGAACGTCGCGCTCGGCGGCACGCTCGCCAACGAGATCCAGGAACAGCCCGGCGTGTGGGATCACCGCAAGCCCGACACGCCCGTACTCGACGTCGCCTACGGCATCCGCCAGAAGATCACGGTCAAGGAAGGAAGCTGCCTTGCGGCCGTGATCGGCGCAGGCGAGGTGCAGGTCAATTCGCTGCACCGGCAGGCGATCTCCGAAATGGCCCCGCGCCTTGCCGTGGAAGCGGTCGCGGACGACGGCACGATCGAGGCCGTCTCCGTCATCGGCGCGAAGGCCTTCGCCGTCGGCGTCCAGTGGCACCCGGAATACTGGGTCGGCTCGGACCAGCCGTCCAACAGGCTCTTCGCCGCGTTCGGCGAGGCCGTGCGCGACTATGCCGCCGCGAAAGCCGGCATCCTCCACCGGACGGCGGCCGAGTAGGTTTCTAGTCGGCGGCCACCATCGTCACCATGGCATCGGCGGGCTCCACCGCCTCATAGGCCAGCCCGTCGCCGTCGACGACGGTCAGGATCGCCTCGCCCTGCGCATCCGTGACGACAATCGTGCCATCGCCATTGTTCGTCCAGGTCCGGGCGGCCGAAAGGCCGGGCCAGACGCTGTCGCAATCCTTGTCCGCGGTGAAAAGCGCGCTGCGGCTGGAAATGGCCTTGCCGCGCTCGGCAAGGCAGGCCGTCTTGGCCACCACGTTGGAGATCGTATAGCTGTGGGCGCTGCCGGCCGCCGGAATGGAGCCGGAGACCATGGGGTCGATCCCCTCGCCGCGAAGGCTCGCAAGTCCCAGGCCGCCCAGCGCCGCGGCGCCCGCAAGGACGGCGATCGTCAAGGTCTTCATGGGGCGCTCCTTCATCCGCTGCTCGATGCGCGAAGGATGCGCCCGCAAGATTGCGGAATGGTTAACGAAGGCTTTCCAGCCCCTACCCTGTTTTTCGCGTAAAAGGTGTCTCCGGCACCGGCGTCAACGCAGCGCCGTGCCCGAACCAGGCAACAAGGTTGTCCGCCACCAGATCGGCCATGGCGTTGCGCGTTGCGACCGAGGCGGAAGCCACATGCGGCAGCAGGGAGACGTTCGGCAGGTCGAGCAGCGCATCGGGGACGTTCGGCTCGTCGTAGAAGACATCGAGCCCCGCCCCGGCGATCACGCCCTCGCGGAGCGCCGCGACCAGCGCATCCTCGTCCACCGTCCAGCCGCGCCCGACATTGATCAGCACGCCGTCCGGCCCGAGCGCTTTCAGCACGCCGGCATCGATCGTCTTGTGCGTCTCCGCCGTCTTCGGCACGATGGCGATCAGCGTATCGACCGCCCCGGCGAGCGCCTCCAGGGAGGGATAATAGGCATAGGGCGCGTCCGCGCGCGGGCGGCGGGTGTGGTAGGCGATGGCCACGCCGAAACCCTTCAGACGCTCGGCAATGGCAAGGCCGATGCGCCCGAGCCCGTAGATGCCAACGCTGCGGCCGCGCAGGGTGAGCGGCGTCAGCGGAAAGGCGCCGTCGCGCTTCCAGCGCCCGGACCGCAGCCAGGCCTCGGCCTGCGGCAGCAGCCGCAGCGTGTTGAGGAGAAGGCCGATGGTCGTGTCGGCCACCTCGTCGTTCAGCACGTCCGGCGTGTTGGTGACGGCAATGCCGCGCGCGGCGGCCGCCGCGACGTCCACCCCGTCATAGCCGACCCCGAAGCTCGCGATGACCTCCAGCGCCGGCAGATGCTCGATCAGCGCCGCCCCGAAGGCGCCGGAGACGGCGGCGCCGGCGATGCTGGCGGCCTCCGAGCGGGCGAGAAGCGCCGGGTCCGGCCGCTCGATGCGCACCACCTCGAAGGTCTCGCGCAAGCGTTCGAGCACCCGTTCGCGGATCGCGCCGGGCACGAGGATGCGGGTCTTGTCTGGCATGATGAAACGTTCCCTGCCTGAATGCCTCAGCCGTCGGAATGCGGCTTCAGCGGTCCGGTGGATTGCCGGATGCGCATTTCCGGCTTGATGAGATGGATGCCGTCCGGCTCGTGGCTGCCCGAGAGCTTGTCGAGGAGCGCCCTTGCGGCGCTGCGGCCGACCTCGGACTGGCCGTTCCAGACGGTGGTGAGGGCGGGCGTGGCGATCGCCGCCTCCTCCAGGTCGTCGTAGCCGGTGACGGAGACGTCGCGGCCCGGCACGAGCCCGGCGCGGGCGATGCCGTTCATCAGGCCGATGGCGACGAGGTCGTTCCAGCAGACGGCGGCCGTCGGCTTCTGCGGCAGCGAGAGGAAGTGCACCGCCGCCTCGAAGCCGCCCTGCTTGGTGCGGGGCCCGGGGATGCGAAGGCCCGGATCGACCTCGATATTGGCCTTGCGCAGCGCGTTGACATAGCCCTGGTAGCGGTCGCGGCCGGTCGAGGTCTGGTCCGTGCCGCCCACCATGGCGATCGTCCGGTGGCCGAGGCCGATCAAGTGGTTGGTGGCGAGCGAGATGCCGTAGCTGTCGTCGCCGCGGAAGATCGGCACGTCGAGCCCGTCGATGGAACGGGCGATCAGGATCGCCGGCATGCCGTTGTCCTCGGCAAGGCGGATATCCTCCGGCGGCGTGCCGATGGCCGGCGACATGATCACCCCGTCGCCGCCGAGCTGCAGCAGCGTCTCGACGAAATTGCGCTGCTTCTCCACCGAATCGTAGTGGTTGGAGAGGATGAAGGTCTGCCGGTCGCGATCGAGCTCGCTCTCGATGGCTTTCAGGATTTCCGCGTAGAACGGGTTCATGATGTCGTGCACGACGACGCCGATGATGCCCGAGCGCGAAGTGCGAAGGCTCGCGGCACGGCGATTGTAGATATAGCCGAGCGCGCGCGCCTGTTCCTTGATCCGCTCGCGGGTGAAGGCGGCCACCAGCGGGCTGTCCCTGAGCGCGAGCGACACCGTCGCCGTGGAAACGCCGAGCGTTTCCGCGATGGTGGATAACTTTACCTTCTGTGCCACGATTCCTCCCGGTGAACGCGCAGCCTTTAAAACCGTTTATTTAAACAGTTTAAATTCCATCGGCAACCGCCTTTTCGCCGGTTTCGGGCGTAGCGCCGTGCAGGTTCTCGTCCATGGCGCGCAGCAGCTTGAGGAGGTTGCGCACCTCCTTCTCGCTGAGGCCTTCGGCGGCCTGCCGCTCGCTGAGGCGTCCGGCTTCGGCAATGCGGTCGATGGAGGCGCGCCCCGCCTCGGTGAGATGCACGACCGTCAGCCGGCCGTCGGTCTCGTCCGGCCGGCGCTCGACGAAGCCCTGCGCCTCCAGCCGACCGATGGTGCGCGTCATGGTCGGCGCCTTGACGCCGAGGCGGGCGGCGAGCGCCCCTGCGGTCATCCCGCCTTCCTCGGCAAGCGTGAGGATGACGCCGTCCTGGCCAGCATAAAGGCCGGTGGCGATGAGGTTGCGCGAGAGCACCGTGCGCATGGAGCGCGCCGCGTTGACGACGGCGGCGGCAAGGCCCGCGCCCGAGACGGCCTCGTGCGCCTTTTTCTTCTTGGCCTTCTTCCCGTCCTTGCCGTCCTTGTGCTTCTTTCCCATCGATCGCCTCGCTAGAACGCGCTGCCCTTGCATCACGGGCCCGGCCCTGTATGACAGAGGACCAAGGCGGGCGGCAAGTCGGGATCGGAGAGAGCATGGCACATCCCAAGCTGCGATGGACCGAAAACGACCTCACCCTGCCGACGGCCGAACGGGCCGACTGGATCGCCGTCCTGCCGCTCGGCGCTCATGAGGGCCACGGCCCGCACCTGCCGCTGGAGACCGACACGCTGATCGCGAACGGCATCGCCGAGCGGCTGATGGCCGTGCTGCCGCCGCACCTTCCCGTCACCTTTCTTCCGGCCGAGCCGATCGGCTATTCGCCGGAGCATCTCGACGTGCCCGGCACGCGCTCGCTCGGCTATGCCGAGGCGATCGAGCGCTGGCTTGCCATCGCCGAGGACCTCCGTCGCTTCGGCATCCGCAAGCTCGTGCTGCTCAACGCCCATGGCGGCAATTCGCCGCTGATGACCATCCTCGCCACCGAGGCGCGGGTGCGGCTGGACATGCTCGTCGTCGCCACCGCCTGGACCCGCTTCGGCCAGCCCGAAGGCTGGATCGCGCCGGAAGACAAGGCCATCGACATCCACGGCGGCGATATCGAGACTTCGGTGATGCTCGCCCTCCATCCCGATCTCGTGCGGATGGACAAGGCCGAACGCTTCGGCTCGCGGCAGGCGGAATTCGCGGCACGCTTCGCTTATCTTCGCGCCTACGGCCCGCACGCCTTCGGCTGGAAGATGGCGGACCTCAACCCGAAGGGCGTTGCGGGCGATGCGAGCGCCGCGACGGCCGAAAAGGGCGAGCGGCTGATCGCCCATGCGCTCCGCGGCCTCGTCGCCCTGCTGGAAGATGTCGCGGCCTTCGACGTTGAAACGCTTTGCTGACGGCATTTGCGCTGGCCCGTCCGATCTCCTATATCAGTCGCCAACCGGACGCCTTTACCGTCCCTGTTATCCGCTCGAGGTTCCCATGACCGAAACAGCCCTTCCCAAGCCCATTCCCGTCACCGTGCTCACCGGCTATCTCGGCGCCGGCAAGACGACGCTGCTCAACCGCATCCTCACCGGCAACCACGGCAAGAAATACGCCGTCATCGTCAACGAGTTCGGCGAGATCGGCATCGACAACGACCTCATCGTCGAGTCGGACGAGGAAATCTACGAGATGAACAACGGCTGCATCTGCTGCACCGTGCGCGGCGACCTCATCCGCGTGGTGGAGGGCCTGATGCGCCGCCCCGGCCGCTTCGACGCCATCGTCGTGGAGACCACCGGCCTTGCCGATCCGGTGCCGGTCGCCCAGACCTTCTTCATGGACGACGACGTGCGCCAGAAGACCGAGCTCGACGCCGTCGTCGCGCTGGTCGATGCCAAGCACCTGCCGCTGCGCCTGAAGGACAGCCGCGAGGCCGAGGACCAGATCGCCTTCGCCGACGTCGTGCTCGTCAACAAGACCGACCTCGTCACCCCCGAGGAACTGGCCAAGGTCGAGGCGACGGTGCGCGCGATCAACCCCTCCGCACGCATCCACCGCACGACCCGCTCGGATATCGACCTCACCAAGGTCCTCGACCAGGGCGCCTTCAACCTGGAGCGGGCGCTGGAAAACGATCCGCATTTCCTCGACCACGATCACGAGGACCATGTCTGCGGCCCCGATTGCGGCCACGACCACCATCACCACGATCATGACCACCATCACCACCATGATCATGATCATGATCACGACCATCACCACGACCACGATCACCATCACCACGACGCCTCGCCGATCCATGACGTGACGGTGCAGTCGATCTCGCTGCGCGGCGGCGAGATGAACCCCGACCGCTTCTTCCCGTGGATCCAGAAGATCACCCAGACGGACGGCCCGAACATCCTGCGCCTCAAGGGCATCATCGCCTTTGCCGGCGACGACGAGCGCTATGTCGTGCAGGGCGTCCACATGATCGTCGAGGGCGACCACCAGCGCGCCTGGAAGAACGGCGAGACCCGCGAAAGCCGCCTCGTCTTCATCGGCCGCGATCTCGACCGCGAGAAGATCGAGCGCACCTTCAAGGCCTGCGAGGCACAGAAGGCATGAGGCCGGACGACACTCTGCGCATGAAAGACGAAGCCTGATGCCGACAGTCGCCCCTCTCGATCTCGACGGCCACGTCGTCGCGGCCGCCTTCCTCGGCGACGTGCCCTTCTTCGCCACCGCCTCCGGCGCCATCCACCGTCTCGATCACGGCCAGAAGGTCACCGAGGCGCATGACGGGCTGCTCGCCTGCGTGCGCGACGAGGCGAACGACACGCTGATCACCGGCGGCGAGGACGGCAAGGTGATGCGGATTTCCGCCGACGGCACCGCGACGCTGCTTGCCGAAGTGCCGCGCAAGTGGATCTCCGTCGTCGCCGCCGGCCCGCAGGGCGCAGTCGGCTTTGCCGAAGGGCGAACGGCGCGCGTGCGTCTTGCCGACGGCACGATCAGGGAGTTTGCGGAAAGCCGCTCGGTGGAGGGCATCGCCTTCGCGCCGAAGGGCCTTCGTATCGGCGTCGCCCGCTATAACGGCGTCTCGCTGCACTGGGTGGCGATGGCCGGCCAGCCGGTCGATCTCGAATGGAAGGGCGCCCATACCGGCGTCACCTTCTCGCCGGACGGCCGCTTCGTCGTCACCAGCATGCAGGAGAACGCCCTGCACGGCTGGAAGCTCGACAGCAAGCCCGGCGCCGACACGCGCCACATGCGCATGACCGGCTATCCGGCCAAGGTAAAGTCGCTCTCCTGGTCGGCCAAGGGCAAGTGGCTCGCCTCCTCCGGCGCGCCGGCCGCCATCGTCTGGCCCTTCGCGGCCAAGGACGGCCCGATGGGCAAGCCGCCGCTCGAACTCGGCACGCGCGCCGACGTCATGGTGACGGCCGTCGCCTGCCATCCGGCCGAGGACGTCGTCGCCATCGGCTATTCGGACGGCATGGTGCTTGCCGCGCGCTTCTCCGACAGCCGCGAGGTGCTGCTGCGCCGCCCCGGCAAGGGCGCCGTCACCTCCATGGCCTGGAGCCGCAACGGCAAGCTCCTCGCCTTCGCCAGCGAAGCGGGCGATTGCGGCGTGGTCGACCTCACCGGATAATCCCTCCATCATGCGAAAAACCCGGGAGAGCCGAGCTCTCCCGGGCCACTGACCGCGCGGGGCGGGGAAGGCGCGATCAGTGACGGCGATGCTTGCAGCCGCAATCGCTGCCGCCGGCACCGCCGAGGATACCCAGCACCGAGCCGTTGAGGATGCCCGACAGCGTGCCGTTGAGATTGTTCGCGAGCACGCCGTTCAGCACCTTGTTGCCGTTGTTGTCGCTGAGGATGTTGCCGACACCGAGGCCGACGCTCGGGGCGACGACGATGCTGCCCGTGCGGGTCTTGTTGCCGAGGATACCGATCCCGAGCAGGCCGCCGGCCGACGCCTGGCTGGCGCCGGCAAAGGCGATGACAGTTGCGAGGGCGATGATGCGGGTCTTGTCCATGGTCTCTCTCCTTTGGTTGTGCACCTCATCGGTACGCAATCAAAGGTAATATAAGACCTGCTTTACTCAACCGGATTTCCCAGTCATAGCAAACAGTTAACCATAACAGTTACAAGTTTAACAATTCACTACCGTATACAACTTTTGATATAAAAATCAGCCAATATAGATTGAAAATCAACCTATGGAAGAATTTTTAACCATGCAACCCTAGGATTCTGTTTCGAAACCGGACAGGGGCAGAATCCGATGCGCTCTCTTCATGGCCTGCTTTTCGCGATGCTGGCATGGGGCCAATGCAACCCGGCAATGGCCGATTCAACCGTGAATTACAGCTTCGGTGGCGGCCGGACATCGAACGTCTTCAAGGATACCACAGCGCTGCCGGCCTCCTTCGGCGAGGGAAAGGTCGCGCTGCGCGGCAGCTTCGACCTTGAGGACAGCCAATTCGCCTATGCGCTCACGGCGAGCGTGCGGCGCCTTGCCCGCTACCGTTTCGCCGACGAGCGGACGGTCGGGCTCGAAACCGGCTTTACCTATGAGCTTGCCGAAGGCGTCCGGCTCACGCTGAAAGGCGGCATCGAGCAGCGGCGCGACGGCGACATCTTCCTCGCCCTGCCCGGCCTCCTGATCGGCTACCGCAAGGCCGATGTCGCCGCTTCCGCAAGCGCCGACCTGACGGTCGACCACGCGGGCGGCAAGAGCCACGTCACCGCCGCCCTCTCCAGCCTCAACCGGGGCCTTGCGGAATTCACACTCCCCGGCCTGCCCCGCACGCAGCTCGAAACGGGCTATCGCCTCGCCACGCTCACGGCCGGCCATATCCTGCCTCTCCTCGGCGGCGAACTGGGCGCCACGGTGGAAACCCGCACCAATAACATCCCCTCGAACGAGCAGCAGGTCTTCGAACGCTTCCCGGCAACGACGCTGCGCGGCTCGCTCGCCTATGGCCATGCCTTCGGCCCCGTCACGCTGATGGCGGAAGCCGGCCTCATGCGCGTTGCAAGCGACGCGCTCGGAACATCCGTCGATCCCACCCGCCCCTACCTGAAGGCGGAACTTGCCGTCCGGCTCCCGCGGGAGACCGTGCTGAAGGCTACCTTCCTGCGCGATATCCAGCTTGCCGATATCGACGACCCGCTCGGCGAGGACGTGCGCACCATCGGCCTTTCGCTGGAAACGGCGCTGACGGAGAAGCTGAAGCTCGCCCTCGGCTACGAGGAGGCCCGCAGCGACTGGCTCTATTACGACTACCGCACCCGCATGCGCTCGGTGAAGGCGGCCTTCACCTACACCTTCGCCAAGAGCACCGCTGTGACTCTGGAATACAGCCGCCTCCTGCGCCACGAGACCGACCCGGCCGCCGACTTCACGGTCGACGGCCTTGCGGCCCGGCTGTCCGGCACGTTCTGAGGCTCACCACTCCAGCTCGAGATGCGGCCGGCCGTTGGAGGTCTTCTCCACCGTCCGCCCCGTCTCGTCCACGGTGCAGCTCACGCGCTGGCGGAAGACGGAGAAGCTGTCGAAGGTCGACACGTTCACCGGGGTGTCGAAATGCAGCGTCATGCGGTAGCGGCCGGGCTGGCTCGACATCGCCTGCACGCCGAGCACCTCGGCGTCGAAGGGCTGGCCGAGATAGTGCCCGCGCACGCGCGCGCCGAGCATCCACGGATTGAACGGCGGCCGGTTGCCGACGGCCGCATGCAGCGTGTTCCAGTCGCGATAGCCGTATTGCGCGGCGATGAGCTCCAGCGCACGGGAATGGGAAATGCCCTGTCCTTCGCCGGAAAAGCGCGCGCGCAGCCGCTTTGCCTGGTCTTTCAGGGCGTCGAGGGATGGTAATGGCGTCGAGGATGGACGCATGGCGGTTCTCCAGTCGGGGCATGCGTCGTTTCGGAGGGGGCCCGCATTGCCGCCGGTTCGCATGCTGGATGCTGGAAGACCGATCGTATCGAAGAGAGACTTCACCAAAGCCGGAGGCTTGCGGACGGCAGGGGCTCTCACCCTGCCGGCCTGATAGCGCAAGCGCGCCGGCAAGTCAAACCGTCACGCCGCCCTGCGCTGCTCGCCCGCCAGCCGGGTGCCGCTTGCCACGAGAATGCCCGCCGCGCCGTCGAGCCAGCTGTCCTTTAGCTCCAGCGCCAGGAAGCGGCGGCGCTCGAAGGGGCCGGGCATGAGGAGATGCCGCGCCTTGCCGGCGAAAAAGCCGAAGCGCTCGTAATATTCCGGATCGCCGACGAGCAGCACCGCGCCATGGCCGCGGCCCCGCGCCTCGGTGATCGCCGCGCGCATCAGCGCCCCGCCGATGCCCTTGCCCTCGTGCGCGCAATCGACGGCGAGGGGCCCGAGCAGCAGCGCCGGAACGGGATTGCCGTCCGCGTCGACGCCCGCCTCGACATTCCACAGCCGCACCGTGCCGATGACATGGCCGTCCGCATCGCGCGCGACGAGGGCAAGGCCTTCGGCCGGCAGGCGGCCGCGGCGCAGCTTTTCCGAGGACTTGCGGAAGCGCGCCTCACCCATCACGCGGTCGAGCAGACGCTCGCGCGCGACGACGTCGCCGGCGTTTTCCCGGTCGATGGTGAAGGCGGCATGCGCGAAGAACGCGCGGACAGAATCAAGAACAGCGGCCATCCCGGCCTCCCGCACTCAAAACCGATTCAAACGGTATCTGGGACTGATTGTGAAGGACCGGCGCTCCCGCAGGGACGGGAGCGCCGGGTGGTCAGATGACGTAGGCCTTCAGCGGCTCGAAGCCGTTGAAGGCGACGGCCGAATAAGTCGTCGTATAGGCGCCGGTGCCCTCGATCAGCACCTCGTCGCCGATCGTCAGGGAGACCGGCAGCGGGTACATGTTCTTCTCGTACATCACGTCGGCCGAATCGCAGGTCGGGCCGGCGAGCACGCAGGGCTCCATCGCGTCCCGGTCGCGCTGCGTGCGGATCGGGTAGCGGATCGCCTCGTCCATCGTCTCGGCGAGGCCGCCGAACTTGCCGATGTCGAGGAAGACCCAGCGGTGGTTGTCGTTGTCCGACTTCTTCGAGACGAGGACGACTTCCGCCTTGATCACGCCCGCATTGCCGACCATGCCGCGGCCCGGCTCGATGATGGTTTCCGGGATCTGGTTGCCGAAGTGCTTCTTCAGCGCGCCGAAGATCGCCTGCCCGTAGGCTTCCGCCGACGGCACGTCGCGCAGGTACTTCGTCGGGAAGCCGCCGCCCATGTTGACCATCTTCAGCTCGATGCCCTGCTTGGCAAGCTGCACGAAGACGCGCTTGGCATCGGCGAGCGCCGAATCCCAAGCGTCGAGCTTCGTCATCTGCGAGCCGACATGGAACGAGACGCCGTAGGAGGCAAGGCCGAGCTGGTGGGCGTAGACGAGCACGTCGACGGCCATCTGCGGCACGCAGCCGAACTTGCGCGACAGCGGCCATTCGGCGCCCTCGCCGTCCGTCAGCACGCGGCAGAACACGCGGGCACCGGGGGCGGCACGCGCGATCTTCTCGACTTCCTCGTGGCTGTCGACGGCAAAGAGCGAGACGCCGAGCGCATGGGCCTTGGCGACGTCGCGTTCCTTCTTGATCGTGTTGCCGAAGGAGATGCGCGAAGCGGTCGCGCCGGCGTCGAGCGCCATTTCGATCTCGGCGACGGACGCGCAATCGAAGTTGGAGCCCATG
>Ga0182736_1000270_pt1 | contig 93297 bp, 74 predicted proteins | sample eDN5th30CKraftBY_FD_128882 | JGI IMG/M metagenome (GOLD analysis project Ga0182736, IMG submission 128882) | Enriched backyard soil microbial communities from Emeryville, California, USA - eDNA 5th pass 30_C Kraft BY (version 2) (version 2) | ecosystem: Environmental > Terrestrial > Soil >... | reverse complement strand
TGCTTTCAGCAGCTTTCGCCTCTTTTTTACCGTCGGGGAAATGCATACTTAGTTGTTGGCCGTCGAGGCGTATGCCAGCAATTGGATCACAGCATACATAACTCATACTATTTTCCCGACTGTGATAATCAGAACTTTCCAATAACAAGCTATTTGGAAAGACGTCTCTTAACCTTAAATAAATACTAACTGGCGTAGTCGTATCAGCCAGTAACTTTTTAAACCTTGTTTGTAATTGATATATCTCCATATATAATTCTTTTATCTTTCATTTTACCTATTTAAGCACAAAAAAACCCGACGTGTGTGCGTCGGGTTTTATAAATAAAGCTTTGGTTGATCAATCTATGCCATTTATACAAGCCCCCGGCGCTGTTCCTTAACAGGCCACCACCAATTGCGTGTATTTATTTCGATCGTCATAATAAAGCAAACCTAATATAAAAATTTAATATTTCAAATTTTTTTAACTAGTGAAGAACTAAAAGCCCCAAAAAGTTATAAAGCCTTTGCCAACAGCCATCATAATAGCTACTAGTATTAGCACAAGTGCAATAGTATAAAATATAGCAATAGATTGATGTTTAGCTCCTGCTGTTACAGCCTTCTTGGCTTTTGAATGCCCAACGGTAATGAGAACAATTGCTATAACCATCATACTGATATGTTCAACTGTCCAGTATCTTAAATTAGCAGTTTTCATTACAGTGCCCATATCGTTAAAAGTAACCATAGAACTCATGGCGTATAGCCCTAAACCTACCAATAACTGTATATGAGCCGAAATCAACGTAAATAAATTGAGCTTTCGGTTACCTTCGGTATAGTTTTCTTTTCCTATAAGACCACTAATTGCTGAAATAACTGCGATTATTAATAAAACAAGAACTACATAGCGCAGCCCTGAATGCAAATGTTTAAGTCCTGTATACATGTTGTTTAGTTTTGTCTTCTACAGCAAAAATACATCTTTTTATTGCATTTCCCCTCCTCCCTGGAAATCTTCTGTATCCTCCCTCTTTTTCCGGTTATCCTTTTGATCAAGATCTCTTTGTCCAAAACGGTAAGAAAAAGACACCATGGCTATCGGCCCCTTCATCCACCTACGTTGAAATTCACGTGTAAACTGCGCGGTAGATTGCGTTCCGCCAAATCTACCCTGATTCAAAATATCACGTACATTCAGCATGATACTTCCCTTATCATTTAACACATTCATTTTAAGGCCGGCATCTACCATAAACATTTCTTTCATTTCTCCCTGCGCCATAATACGTGGGGCCCTATAACTACCCCGTACTTGAGCTCTCAGATTTTTGGTAATACGCCCATTCCCGGTAAGATTGACATCCCAGGCAAAACCACTGTTCTCAGGCACGCCAAAATCTTCGCTCCCTTTAAATGCCTGATAGTTACCATTAAAATTGGCCATCAGGTCGAAATTAGGACTAAACGTAATTTGCGAGATCAATTCAACACCAGTAGCCTGATTCTGACTTATGTTCTGGAACCTCGAAAACGTTGCATTGGTACCTGTTGATGCCGAATCTACAATCATTTCTATCACATCGTTTGTTATCCGATGATAAACAGAAGAGGTAATATTTACGTTCCCCCATTTTTTTGAGTAACTCAATTCAAACGAATGGATATCTTCTGGTTTTAAATTAGGATTCCCTTGACGCAAGTTTAGCGGGTCAGAAACATCTATAAATGGATTTACCTGCCATCCTCTGGGTCTGTTAACCCGCCGCGTATAACTTAATTGAAAGGACTGATCATTATTAAGCTCTTGTGTCAAATAAATACTTGGATATATGCGGAAATAATCCAGCCTTCCTTTTGCTATCCTATCTTCAGGATCGATGTTTGGATCCCAGGAAATATATTCTGTATTTAGGTAGGCCTGCTCTGCCCTTAAACCTATTTGATAACCAAATCTGTCTGTTAATTTATTTTGATAATTGGCGTATAGTGCATGGACGATATCATCCATATTAAAATTGTTGGTTAAGTCATAATCACGCTCATAAGCTCCGTTCTCCGGATTCAATGCATCCGAAAGTTGTTCCTCATCATCATAACGCAAAGTGGTCCGGTAACCAGCCTCTAATTTTTGCTCTTTGCTAAATGGCAAGGTATAATCTAGCTGTATATTGGTGTTTTTTCCGTCCTCATAGGTATCATTAATTCTATCCCGATCAATAGCGATAGATTCATTCGATGCATACTGGTTAAAGGTTTGAATACCATCTTCCTTGCTTCTGCCATAAGAAACATTGGCGGTTAATTCTTCGCCTTCCCGATTAAATTCGCGCTTAAAATCGAAGTTCAGCTCATAACCTTTATCGTCTTCATTTTGCGCTGTATTGCGTGTGCTATTACCTGTAGAAGACCCCGTGTTATCAAAATAGGTATAAAACAAATCTTCGGTACGCGTATTATCCCTGATATTTAAATTACCGGAAAGGCCCAATGTTGTTTTCTCATTTAAATAATAATCAGCTCCTAGTCTTACCGTATGGCTGTTTCCCTTACGTGCATTCTCGCTGGTATTAAAAACACTTGTTCCGTCGTTGTAATGATTGTTATTGAATCCGCTTCCGGGAGAATTTCTTTTCCTATAGTTGTAACTGCCGAAATAATTGAATTTTTCATCCCTATAGTTTAGGTCTAAGCCCCCATTATAATTATTATACGAACCTCCACCTATTCTGGCCATACCATTGAAGCCTGTACGAACATTTTTCTTTAGGATAATATTAACAATCCCTCCTTGCCCTTCAGGATCATATTTTGAAGATGGGTTGGTCATTACTTCAATCCGTTGAATGGAATTTGCGGGCAAAGATTCTAATAAATTATTAATGTTACTCCCTGCTAATGCAGAAGGCTTTCCGTCAATAAGAATCCTAACATTGGTAGACCCACGTAAACCAACATTACCATCCATATCAACTGAAAGGGAAGGAACATTAGCCAAAAGCTCACTAGCCGTCCCCCCTTCACTTACGATGCTTTGCTCTACATTAAAAACCTTACGGTCGATACCCATTTCCATTGCTGGGGGAGTGCCGTCAATTACAACCTCCTTAAGCATAGTACTTGCAGAAGGACTGAGTTTAATATTGCCAAGTGCAATGCTTTGTCCCTGCTTAATATGGATAGCTCTTTTTTCAAAAGCGCTATAGCCCACAAAACTTGCACGAAGCAGATAGGTGCCCGCCGGAATCGCTGTAAAAACAAATTTACCTTCTTCATCTGTTTGCCCACCTTTAATGGCTTGATTATTTTGTTGGTTAAGTAGGGTTACACTCGCAAAATCGATAGGCTTGCTACTTACAGAATCAACAATCACTCCGCTTATTTTCGCATCATTCTGGGCGTATACAAACGCTGAACTTAAATATAGGGTTATGAGTAAGGTAATAGTTCTTATCGCTGGTAACTTCATGGTAATACTCTGTTTTTGTTTTAGCTTTTTATCTGACAGCGCCAAAATTAACATTATCAATTAGGGTATGACCTTTTTTTTAACGTGAAGATTAACGGGTAACACCATTATTACATAAACGCCAAAAAACAAACCCTGTCTATACGCTCTCTTAATAGCGTATAGACAGGGTTTTCTCCATCAATTATTACGGCTTCTTTAAGATTTATTCTATGCTAACGGTTAACCCTTCTTCTTTAAGGATTTTACGGTACACATCTACTTCTGAATACGTTCCTTGTAAAACTGCACACTTGCCTTCACTATGCACCTTCCACGCAATTTTTTCTGCCTGCCCTTCACTATAACCTAGGTATTTAATTAGGCAATGAATGACATGATCAAAGGTATTTATCTCGTCATTCCATAGAATTAATCGACGATTTTGCTTGGTTACTGCTAAGATCTCTTCTAGTGTAAAGGTTTCTTCCTGTACTTGTGTATCCGCCATCATCCTGTTCATAAAACGTTATCTTCAATGGTGTGATTTAAGTTTAGCAAAATTAGATAATCTTGCTTGCTTCTGCAAATCAATTAGGAATTGGCTAATTTACATTAACTACCCTTTGCCGATCTCGTTTGCGCAATTAATAAATCCCACATCGCAGGAGACACGGTGTCCATCATACTAAATTGTCCTGCCCCCTGTAGCCACTCTCCTCCATCAATCGTTACTACCTCCCCATTGATAAAGCCTGCATAGTCCGACATTAAGAAGGCAGCAAGATTTGCAAGTTCCTGTTGCTGGCCAACTCGTTTTAAAGGCACTCTTTTTTTCGGATCAAACTGTTTCGCCAAATCACCCGGCAATAGCCGCTCCCAAGCTCCTTTCGTTGGAAACGGCCCTGGCGCAATGGCATTATTACGAATATCGTATTTTCCCCATTCTGCTGCCAGCGAGCGGGTAAGTGCCAATACACCTCCCTTAGCCGCCGCAGAGGGGGCAACATAGGCCGACCCCGTAAAGGCATAGGTCGTAACAATATTCAGAATGGCTGCAGCAAGCTTCTCCTTTATCCAATATTTACCAAAAGTTAAGGTAGTATTAACGGTACCCTTTAGCACAATATCAATAATCGCAGAAAAGGCATTTGCCGAAAGTCTTTCGGTGGGCGATATAAAGTTCCCGGCAGCATTATTTACTAAGCCATCCACTTTGCCAAAAGCTTCCAGGGCCTGTGCTAATAATTGTTCTACTTCGGTTATATCCCTTATATCACAAGCAACAGGTAATACTTTACCACCGGTTTTACGTGTAATTTCGGCCGCAGTACCACGCAATACATCCAGTTTTCTACTGGCGATCACCACATTTGCCCCCAGTTCTGAAAAATAGATACTCATCGCTTTTCCGAGCCCGGTACCACCTCCCGTGATTACAAATGTTTTTTCTTTAAATGCATTATCGCGCAGGGCTCCCGTTGTAATACTCATATTATTATTTTTTGTCTCCTTGGAGGTTATGGATAATTGTTTTCAGTATCCCTCTTGTAGAAGGATCCCACCATTGCTTTAAAACCTTATCAACCGCATCGCTTGTATCTTCATTAAATGCAGCAATTAAATCTCTTCGCATATATTGCTTGCTTTGTTGCCAAGTGGCCCAATTTACATTGAGGTATTTCCTCATTTGTTTATCTGCCAAAATCTGCAATTGATTTAGTTGAACAACCTCATCTACCAATCCTTCCTGTAAAGCGCGATCCGGCGTTAATAATTCTCCTGCCAGCAAGAAACGATAGGCCTTCGCCTTTCCTATCCAAAAGCTATAAAGTTCAAAAATGCTGTTAGGGACTATAATACCTACAGGAATCTCATTTAAACCAATCACGAAATCTCCCTTTGCCATCAACCGATAATCACAGCAAAGAGCCAACACACAACCTCCTGCTGGGCTATGGCCACTTATTGCAGCGATAGCTGGTTTATTAAAGGCTACGAAGGTTTTAATCACCTCTAAAAACAGGCACCAAAAGGCTTCTATCTGCACTTTATCGTAATCGTAGAGAGCGATTAGATCAAGGCCTGCACTAAAAAATCCTTCTTGACCATATAATATAAGGCCGCCGATTCTTTCATCATTCTGTACAATCTCAAGCGCATCCTTCAGCTCACGAATCATTTCGCTGTTCAACGCATTCGCCTTTCCATGCTTCATCATGAGGTACGCAACGTTTTCCCTTATATCTAATTTTAAATATTCCATTTTATTCTACTTTTATATAGCCAATTGATCTGCCTAAGTGTCCTTCTGTATCCATTCCTTCAATAACAATCTGATAAACGCCTGGTTCATCTGCCGTATAAAAAGATGCTGTTGCTTTTCCATTTTTGTCTGTAACCAAGCTGGGATTCCAATAGATGGTTGTTCGTAAATCCTTCATCCCCGGTTTCTCTTCTCCTAAACTGTAATCCGGTGCAGAAAAAGTTCGGGCCTGATATAAACCTTGCGGGCTAAAGGTAGTAATCCCTGGTGTAAATAAATCGGTCCGATATTTTCTTGGCTGGTCTCCTCTTCTCGTGGTAATAACCAATACTCCACCAGCTCCGTAACTCCCATAAATCGCCGTATTACCTATGCTCCTCAGCACTTCTACGGATGCTACATCCATTGGTTGAATCGTACTTAATGCCTCGGCATCCATATACATACCGTCCATTACTATTTGCATGGGTTGGTTTTGCGAACGCGTACTATAAGGCACGCCATTCTTAAATATAACTCCTGTTAATCTGCCGTTTAAACATATATCCAGTGATGAACAAGAACCAAAAAACGGATCGTCGCCGCTAATTACCTGATCGGCATTTCCCGGGCCATTTAAATTGGAGGAATGTTTGGCCGGGCTCTCCTTCTTAGCGGTTACCTCCACCTCATCTAATTGGATACTTCGCTGTAAAATTCCAAACTTCTGTAACTCCTGCAAGTTTCTATCGGAAGAGGTTAAATAGGTCCCTAAAAATTGGTTAGCATCAGCCACAACATCTGGTAAGTTTTTATTAGGCGATACTTTTTGCTGCGGTACCTTGTCCATTGTTATTTCTACGTTCTTTTTTCCTTTAGTGTCCCTGGCTTGTACCACAAATTGAGTACTATCATAGAAAAGAACATTGTCGAATGAAAACCTTCCGTCAGGCCCAGTTACCGTATCCAACACGGCTAATATATTTTGTGGCGAAATCACGGTAACCTTCGCTTTATTCACGGGTTCTTTACGTTTAGTAATAAGGCCACTGATACTGATTTCTTTTTCTGCCGAATAAGCTAGCGAAGGGAAAGTTGTCTCTTTTATCTGTGTCCAAAAAACGCTATCGACACCTTCTGTGAGCATCAAATCATCCAATTGCCTATTGCTCCCAGGCCTGCCTGTATTATCTTGAAAATAATATCCCGGGTCTTCAATATACTTTTTAATTCCGCTGCTTAGCAACAAGGTAGAGATAATATTAGACGTCGCTTGCGCGCTGTCTGGTACTTTAGTCATATTAGTAACGGCCATAGAGAAGCTACCCAAACGTAAAGAATCATTCAATCCAGCCGCACTAAAGGTTAAATCTACTTTTTCCCTTGGTCCGTATTTTTTCTTGTCGGAGTTTATCTGTAAAGTCAATAAATCAGTGCTATTCAAACTAAAAATGCTTCTTTCGGCCACTAAATTCGCCTTTTCATCCAAAAGTAAAAGTTTTATAATACCTGATGGCAGGCTTTTACGCGGAATGTTCACCGTTGTGCTGCTATCTTTTAATTTACTTCTCACCGCATAAAAAACTTCTCCGTTATGCTGTACAACAAGAAATAAGGGCTTGTCATTGTCTACGCTTTTGCCCGCCGCTACCTGAATCCATACCGCATTGTCAATAGCGTTATTAACGGCCATAGTATAACCACTGCTTGTTACTTCTGATAACTTGGTTTCTACCGTTTTACCATTGCCAAAATCTGCTATCGCTTTATAAGATTTTCCAATTTCGGGGACAAAGGAAAAATTACCAATACCAAAATGGTCACTCTTAAAGCTTACCATTTTTTGACCATCGCTTTCAATGTAACCTGTTACCTCTGCTCCAGTTCCAGAAGTTCCTACAGCCCGAAATGCCACTTTATTAAAAGAGCCGGCCAATAAAACTCCCGCTTCTGGATAAAGCTGAAAAGTTGGTGACTTGTTTTCTATCAGGATGGGAATAACCTTGATAATGGTAGGTTTGTCTGCGTTGTCAATTGTTAGCGTAATACTTCCTTTGGGTTCGGAAGATCCGTCCCTCGGTGTAAATTCAAAATCAAATTCTCCTTGTTCACTAAGTTGTGCTTTCCCTTTAGCTATTTCTCGGTTGTTCCATTTCACTGAATAGTTTACCCGATTACCCTTTATCGGGTTTCCCTTTAAATCACTTATCCGAATAGCGGCATGTATTATCTGCTTCTGCTTATCATCATGCTGATAAGTAATCTTACTAGCGGTGACCATCCCGCCCATGAGACTATTGCCGATAACAAAGGTTTTATCAAAGAATAGTCCCTCATCAAAGTTGCGCATCCAATTGGTGTAAGCCCGTACGCGATAACTTCCTTCACGCAAAGTATCGGGCAGCTTAAAATCTCCTATAGATAAACCTGCCATAATAGGTAATCGCCTGGATTGGATAATTTCATCATCATCATTAATGAGTTCTACATACAGGAGTTTGCTTATTGCAGAAAGAAAATTAAACTGACTAACCGTTACATAGGCTTTAAACCAGATGTCTTCACCAGCAGTATAATAAGGCTTATCCATGTGTAAGTAAACCTTTTCTTGCGGATAATTGTCCTGGTATTTTTTCAGATTCTGCAGTATACGCTGGAGAGCAGGATCAGTTTGTTCTTGCTGTTGTGCAAACGCGCTTATTGAAAGCAATATAAACAGCAGTAAAGGAAGCGTGTATTTCATAATTTATTTTACGGAAAGAAACTTATACTTCGACCTTAAAGGTAGCATTAGTTTAAAAATTAACCTATTACTATTTGCATTTTCCAGTCAAGCAGCATCCGTTTCAGGCTTGGAGGTACACGCTACCATTAAACAGCCATCAACAAAGCATCAAACAGGGTTTTCATAGCCCCGTTAAGCGCTCAAACTACCGGTTGAGGGCTTTTTGATGGCTATTTGATCCTTAGCCACACGAAGCAGGTACGAACAAGGTATGCGGCTAACATGGTAGAATTAGGTTGTATAAAGATCAGAAAAATACGGCATTAATCGGTAAAAAAAATATCTTTGCGGTATTCAAGCGGCAAAAATTAACAAATGGAATATTCAGGAGACGAAAAGCGTCCAAATAGTCGTGAACTAAGCGAAGTGCCCTTGAATACCTTTAAGTAAACACAATATAAATCCGCCCGCTGGCGGATAGACTTTAAAAATAACGATACAGATGAATATCTTACTCATAGGTTCTGGTGGGAGAGAAAGTGCTTTTGCTTACAAAATTGCACAAAGCCCTTTAACCTCACAATTATTTATTGCCCCAGGAAATGCTGGCACAAAAGATTACGGCGAAAATGTTGATCTTAAGGTGACTGATTTTAATGCTATAGGTGCTTTTGTTGTATCTCATCATATTAATTTGGTATTAGTTGGACCTGAGGAACCTTTGGTAAAAGGAATTCATGATTACTTTTTAAGTAGAGAAGACCTGAAGGATGTACCCGTAATCGGGCCAACCGCACAGGGTGCGCAATTAGAAGGCAGTAAGGATTTCTCTAAGCAATTTATGCAAAGGCACGGCATTCCTACAGCTAAATCAAAGTCATTCACAAAAGAAACGCTCACCGGAGGATTACAATACTTGGAAACGCAAAAACTCCCGATTGTATTAAAAGCAGATGGACTGGCCGCTGGAAAAGGGGTATTAATTTGCACAACACTTGAGGAGGCAAAATTTGAACTTACAGCTATGTTAGCAGAAGCAAAATTTGGTGAAGCGAGCAATAAGGTGGTGATCGAAGATTTTCTGCAAGGAATAGAATTATCAGTATTTGTACTTACCGATGGTATTGATTATAAAATATTGCCCTCCGCTAAGGATTATAAAAGGATTGGGGAGGGTGATACAGGCCTAAATACAGGTGGTATGGGATCAGTATCTCCTGTACCTTTTGCTGACGATGATTTTTTACAGAAAGTGGAGCAGCGTATTGTAATCCCTACCATAGCAGGACTAAGAGAAGATAAGATTCCCTATAAAGGATTTATTTTTATTGGTTTGATGAACGACCATGGCGATCCCTATGTAATTGAATACAATGTACGGATGGGCGATCCGGAAACGGAAAGTGTCCTTCCACGTATTGAAAGTGACTTTGTTGATTTATTGCTAGGTGTGGCTGAAGAAAATCTAGCTTCCAAAATAGTGAAAGTATCAAACAAAATAGCGGCAACAGTTATGTTAGTTTCTGGCGGCTATCCCGGTAAGTATGAAAACGGTAAAACCATTAGTGGTTTGGAAAATGTAAAAGAATCTATCATTTTCCATGCGGGAACTGCACTTGTTAACGAAGAAGTGAAAACGGCAGGTGGCAGAGTATTAGCGGTAACTGCTTTGAAAGATAACCTGTTAGATGCACTGCAACAAGCTACTGCTGATGCCGGCAGAATCTATTTTGAAGGCAAAAATTTCAGAAGGGATATCGGCTTTGATTTGATCGATTAAAAATCATACCTTTATACAAAGGTGCCTCCTTAATTTGTGTTTGACAAACATAAGGAGACACCTTTTCATTTTACCCCCCGCTTTCCTGACGACACCTCGAGGGACCTTACCCACCTGCTGTTCATTTTGTTCAGTCTCATCAAATTAATGGTTTTTTTAGAAATTATGCTTTTGTTTGCAGTGTCACCAATTAAAGACTTCAAATAAAAACTAGTTAAATTTTCTAAACAATTAATTATGAGAAAACTTTATGTGAAAATTTTTCTATTCGCAATTTGGGCATTGTCATTAACATTAAGTAATTGCGAAAAGCCTATCCCTCCCTTGCCAACCGAACCCGTCGAAGAGGAATTACAAACGGTAACATTTAAATTAAATGGTTTTAATGCAGCTATTAAACCACTAGGTCTGATGCAGGTTAACAAGGCACCAGGTAAAATCACTGTTTCGCCCGCAGCAGCAGCAGTTACTACAAAAAACATCAGTCCGGGTATAACCGAACAGTATCTATACTTTTGGTCATTTAATAACGAGGATTTAGAACCTGATGTTGCGATAGACGGCGATTTAGCAACTATTTCCTTTGAGGCGACCAATATGGAGCCTGATTTCATTGGGGGATGGGGCTTAGCGCCAATTGAAGCCGGAAAGAGTTTTAATATGAAAGGTGCTCGCAGTGTTACCCTAGCTATGCCATTAGCCGGTGCATCTAAGGTTAGCACGTTTGCTTTTGATGTAGGAAGTTCTGGAACGGGGCCAAAGGATTTTAAAATCTATTATTCTAACGATAACGGAAACTCCTTTATCCCTATATCAGAAAACAATCAATTTGAAAACACTAAAGATAACGGACGAAATAGCTATAGTTTCGATTTATCTACCTTAGGAAATCTTGATTTTGATAAGAGTCTAATAATAAAAATCGAACCCGCTGAAGGCGAAAGGGGCGACGCAGGCACCTTCAACCCAACTACCGGCACTTTTAGAATGGACAATGTACGCCTATCCGGCATATACAATGTACCTGGAGATGGCAATGAAACCCCTGAAGAGATAAGTAATATCCATTACTATATTTTTAATGCCGAAGACAATACGCTTGCTGCGCAAGGGAAAATCTCCTTCGATGTACAGGATACCCAACCTGAACTCACGGTTAAACTACCTATTGGCAATTACTATGCAAGCATATTTTCTAATGCTTCCACAAAGGAGCTCCTTTTGCCCACCGCCGTAGAAACTGCGTCGGCATTATATTTAAGTAATGCCTTTGAAAATGACCGAGCGCTTATTTTCGGTACAAAGATACCTTCTTTCCAAGTTGAGAATACTGTGGAAAGTGAGGTGAGCTTAAAGCGGTACTTCAGTCAGATCAACTTTCAATTTACTGATAAAGACGACCTCTCATTTATCCATAAAATAGTTATCAAACAGGTGCACAACAATTTTGTTTACAGCCCTTATGGGCCACCAGCTATCAGTTCGATTGTAGACGAGTCGGCCATCACCTTGCTTCCATCTTTCTCGCAAGAAAATAAGAGCATCACCTTTAACCAATTTATGGGGGAACTTGCCGAAGCAGCTGCCGTAAGCTATTCTGTGCAAGTGTACGATACGGACGATGAGTTGTTGCGTACATTTGAAGTAACTAGTGTTATACCCAATAACGTACAATTAACCTTTACGGGAGATCTATTAACGGGCGTTGATAAGCCCAACAGCTTTCAGATTAAATGGAATGAGCAATGGGATGGCGAGCTGAACGAGTCGTTCTAATGCCTTAGCGAATAGCACCACACCGTTTACACAAACAGCGGGCAACACTAAAGCAGCAAAAAGATTGCCGGCTGTTTGTGTAAATCAACCTTCTTCTTTTTCCACTCGTTTATCGTATCACTTATTATCTTTTCTTCTGTCCCCGTAATATTACACGCGACACATAAACGGGTTTTTGGTTGACAGATCCGTAATACCTCTTCTAATAATTGATTATTACGAAAAGGTGTTTCCATAAACAGCTGTGTTTGCCCTTGCCTCTGCGCTAACAGCTCTAGTTCTTTCAACTTTTTTGTCCTTGCAGCTTTATCGATAGGTAAATAACCGTGAAAAGCAAAACTTTGTCCATTTAAGCCGGATGCCATAAGGGCTAAAATCATGGAATTAGGCCCAACCAAAGGTTTCACCTTTATTCCTAGTTGATGCGCCCTCGCCACTATTTCCGCTCCAGGATCGGCAATACCCGGACAGCCTGCCTCACTCATTAATCCTACATCCTTCCCTGCTAACAGGCCATCAAAAAATCCCCGCTGATCATAATTGTTCCGTACATGCTTACCATAATCGTGCAATAGCAGTTCGCTTTGGGGTATTTTTATGCCCGCGAGCTTTAAAAATTTACGGGCCGTTTTTTCATTCTCTACAATATACTCGTTGATAATCTGTACCGTTTCCTGCAAAAAAGGCGTATATGAAGCACTTGCAGCTTCGTCTGCAAGCGGCACAGGTATCAAATATAAAGTTCCTTTAGGCATGGTACAAAGATGCATTTTTAGTTAAACATACACATGCACTCGCACTAAGTTTGGCCAGAAATTCATTATTTTCGCTTCCAGCACAAAATTAAAATAACATGGAAGATCTTAATTTCTATGAAAGTGTATATGCTGTAGCCCGTGAAATTCCAGCTGGCAGGGTGACCTCTTATGGAGCTATTGCAAGGGCCTTAGGAAGAAATGGCTCCGCACGAATGGTTGGCTATGCGATGGGAAATGCGGGCAATGTCCATCCACCTATTCCGGCGCATCGCGTATTGAACAGTCAGGGAAAGCTCAGTGCAAAGGCTGCTTTTGGGCATCCCACGCTGATGCAGGAGTTATTGGAAAATGAGGGTATAAAAATAAAAAACGACCGTGTAGTTGATTTTAAATCCGTATTTTGGGACCCGTTGGAAGAACTCGGTTAATTTATAATTTATATGAAAAGATGTGGATGGTGCGGTAACGATCCGTTATATGTAGCTTATCATGATCAGGAATGGGGCAAAACCATTACAGATGACAAAACCCTCTTTGAGTTTCTGGTATTAGAATCTGCTCAAGCCGGGCTTAGCTGGATAACTATTTTAAGAAAGCGGGAGGGCTATCGACGCAATTTTGCAGATTTTAATGTAGATCAGGTTGCTGCGTTTACCGAAGCAGATGTTGAAAAAATTGTGCAGGACCCCGGTATTATACGAAATCGAAACAAAATAAAAACCACGATTAGCAATGCACAGATTTTTATAGCGATACAAAAGGAATTTGGTTCTTTTTATAACTACCTCTATTCTTTCATGCCCAATAAAAAGCCCATCAATAATGCCGTAAAAGACTATAAAAGTTTCCTGACTACCTCTTCAGAATCAGATGCTATTGCTAAGGATTTGAAGAAACGAGGCGTAAAGTTTTTCGGCAGTACCATTTGTTATGCTTACATGCAGGCCGTGGGCATGGTGAACGATCATGAAGCGGACTGCGCCTTTAAATGACAACTTGCGCCACAGGGTTTCTCAACATTTTGAAACTATTGGAAAGTGCACATTGTTAAAGAAATTATTATGGAGAAAAAAACATATTCCGTTATCATTGCAAGTGGAAGTTATATCCCAACGCATCGGGTGTTAAATAGCGACTTTCTAAAGCATCATTTTTATGACGAGGATGGTATTCCTTTACAAAAAACGAATGAAGATATTATCAGACAATTTGGAAAGATTACCGGTATAAATGAACGTAGATATGTTACAGATGATCTAGTAGCCTCAGATATCGCTTATTTTGCTGCTCGAGAAGCTTTGGAATCTGCCGGGATAGATGGAGAAACATTAGATTATATTATTGTAGCGCATAACTTTGGCGATATAAGTGCAGCAAACCGTAGGAGCGAATTTGTACCTGCCTTAGCATCAAGAGTCAAACATCACCTCGAAATTAACAATCCTGCTACGATTACTTATGATTTACCTTTTGGCTGTGCTGGATGGCTACAGGGCCTTATTCAAGCAGATTATTACATCCGTTCTGGCGCCGCAAAACGAATCATGGTAATTGGCACAGAAACGCTGTCGCGCATCTGTGATCCGCACGACCGTGACAGTATGATTTATGCAGATGGGGCCGGTGCAGTTATTGTAGAGGCCATTGAAAGCAAGGAGCCCATCGGGATATTAGCCCATAGCGTAAAATCTTATGCAGGAGAACTCGCCTATTTGTTGCGCATGGATAAATCTTATAATCCGGCTTATACCAACAACACCTTATTTTTGAAGATGAATGGCAGGAAATTATATGAAAATGCACTCAAAACTGTCCCCTTAGTGATAAAGGAATGCCTTGAAAAGGCTGCCTTGTCTATAAAAGATATCGACAAAGTACTTATCCATCAAGCCAACGAAAAGATGGATGAAGCTATTTTAAGAAATTTGTTTGAACTATATGATCTTAAAGAACCACCTAAGAACATTATGCCCATGACGATATCATGGCTGGGCAATAGCTCTGTAGCCACACTTCCTACACTGTACGACCTCATGTTAAAGAACCGCTTTGAGCACCAAACATTACAAGCAGGAAATACTATCGTATTTGCATCGGTAGGTGCTGGGGTTAACATGAATGCGGTGGCCTATAAAGTTCCAAACGCTTAAAAGTTAAAACCCTTATCAGCCAAAACTGGACTCAGTGCGATTAAAGTTCTTTTGTACCTGCGCTAGACGAATAAACAGCTACTAAAAATAAAAAAGGGAAGATCCATTTAATGTGAATCTTCCCTTCTAGGTAGCCCCGACCAGAATCGAACTGGTATCTAAAGTTTAGGAAACTTCTATTCTATCCGTTGAACTACAGGGCCATTACTATTTGGATAGGGATTTATCTGGTAAATCATAGCCTCAAATAATTTGGATTGCAAACTTAGATAAAATTGTTTTGATATGCAATGATGCATTTCTAAATGTAATTCGCTTATTTTTTAGACTATTTTATTTATCAATATCATATTACTGTAAATATAGTTTTTGTTTATATCCATATAGGTAAATGAGATACTTTTTAGCATAATAAAGCCTTATCTTTGCAGCGACAAAAAAGAAACATTTTATTTATGAGCTTAGTTGGTAAAAAATTTCCGAACATTACAGTTGACGCCATGGATCACATGGGCGATGATTTAAGAATTAACATATTAGAAGAAGCCACCCGAAAAGGCAAAAAGGTATTATTATTCTGGTATCCTAAAGACTTCACTTTTGTATGTCCTACTGAATTACATGCTTTTCAAGAGGCACTACCTGAATTCGAAAAAAGAAACACAATAGTAATCGGTGCATCTTGCGATACAAACGAAGTTCATTTCGCTTGGTTAAACACAGCCAAAGATAATGGTGGCATCGAAGGTGTTACCTATCCGATTTTAGCTGATACTACCCGTAACCTGGCAAATGTATTAGGCATTTTAGACATACAAAAGGCTGCTTATGATGAAGAATTGGATTCTTTAATTATTGAAGGCTCAAACGTTACTTTCAGGGCTACTTACTTAGTAGACGAAGATGGCAAAGTATTCCACGAAAGTGTAAACGATATGCCTCTTGGCCGTAATGTAAAAGAATATATTCGTTTGATTGACGCGTATGCGCATGTACAAAAATTTGGAGAAGTCTGTCCTGCTAACTGGGAAGAAGGAAAGCAAGCGATGAATGCTAACCGCGAAGGCGTAGCAAACTACTTGTCCGCAAATTAATTTATTATGTTACAAGAATTAGAACAAGATAATTTAGCAACTATCGTGAATGACCATGATGTGGTATTGGTACAATACGCGGCGACATGGTGCGGTAATTGCAAAATAATGAAACCAAAGTTTAAAAAATTGGCTTCAGAAAATGAAAATATTCCGTTTGTAATTGTGGATGCCGAAAAACTTCCCGAGTCGAGAAAGTTAGCTAACGTTAATAATTTACCTACTTTCGCCGCATTCAAGGGCGGAAAATTGGTTAATCAAGTGCAAACGAATAAACTGGACGCCTTAACACTATTAGTAAATGAAGTTACCAATAATTAAGCATCTAACACAGTTTATTGAAGAGAATGATGAGGATTTTGTTATAGAAACGATAGAAACCTTAGAATCGTTAACAGAAGTACCATCCTTAAAAGATGAAGAACTGGATGTTATCGGCGAACTTATTTCGAATATGTATGGCGCTATCGAAGTAAACAAATTGATTCAAGAACATGGGTTGGAGCAGAAAGAAGCCCTCAATACATTTATGAAACGGGTCTTAGGTGCCATCGACAAATAATATTTCGTTGAACAATAAAAACAATAGGACTAAAAATTTAGTCCTATTGTTTTTTACCCTCTTTTATATTATAAGCTTAATCTACACTACGTCAGCAATTTCCACAAAAAGATGTTGAAAACCCCTTGTTTTGTTGAAAACTAATTTACAGGAGTATTTATATTTTTGTAAATTTACTAGTGTTAAAGGTTAATGCTTTGAGTTGCTTTAAACACTTCTTTTCAGTTAATGTTATGATGTGTCAATCAATAAGCTAGCTTAAAGAGTAAGAATTTTTTAATTGTTAATTTACAAAGACCGCCAGACATTATTTGTCTGGCGGTCTTTGTGTTAATATTCATTTCGTTACCTTTGAGGCGAATAAAAAATTTATGTTCAAAACATAGCGGAGTTTGAAAAATATACCCAATCTAGCAAACTTCTGAAATAACATTTAAAGAAATCGAGTAAGATAGGCTCATCATTCCAAATAAGGATAAACACGTATAAATAAATATTTTAATGAAATCTTTAGCAAGTGATAATTATGCGGGCGCAATCCCAGAGACACTTGATGCAATAATAAAGGAAAATCGGTTGCACGCACCAGCATACGGGAATGATTCAACTACCAAACAATTAGAAGAAAAATTTACAGCTCTTTTCGATAGACCATTAAAGCTGCACCTAACCTTCAATGGAACTGGAGCCAACCTCATGGGTTTGAGCTGCATGGTTCATCCATACAGCGCAATTTTATGTGCAGAAACAGCGCACATCTATGTAGACGAATCCACCGCCCCTGAAACCTTAATGGGTTGTAGGTTAATTCCATTAGCTATAGATAATTCAGGAAAACTTACTCCAACAAGCATACAACAGGCGGTGAAACGTCAGGGCGATCTTCATCATCCACAGGTTAATGTACTGAGTATAACGCAACCGACTGAATATGGTACGGTTTATACTTTGGATGAATTAAAAGCTATAAAGGCAGTTGCACAAAAGAATAAGCTTTCGGTACATATAGATGGTTCTCGGATATTTGCAGCGGCTACAGCCTTAGCTTGCAGCCTTAAAGATATAGCCGATGCCAGCGGTGCCGATGTCTTAACGATTGGCGGGACAAAAGCAGGCATGCTATACGGAGAGGCGGTATTAATTCTTAATGAACAGATTAAAAACAGCCCTTTCTTTCATAAGAGAAGCATGCAACTAGCTTCAAAAAACCGTTTCATAGCGGCCCAATTTTTGGCACTGTTACATCAGGATACTTGGAAAAAATATAACCTAGTGTCTATGAAACGCGCTAAGCAATTAGCTGCTATTTTAAGTGAATACCCGGTAATCCGGCTTACCAAACCCGTTGAAATAAACGCAGTTTTTGCCATTCTACCTCGCCGTTGGATAAAACCACTCCAGGCAATCCTACCTTTCTACATTTGGGATGAATCTATCAACGAAGTTAGGTTGATGTGTTCTTTTGATACCAGTAAAAAAGAACTTGACCTATTTGACAAAAAGCTTGCAGAACTAAGTAAGGCTAGTATCGTATCAAATTTGTAAATTCGCAGGGTATGTCAGATATCATTCATTTACTACCTGATGCTGTAGCCAATCAAATTGCGGCCGGAGAGGTAGTTCAACGTCCGGCATCTGCTGTCAAAGAGCTGATTGAGAATGCTATAGATGCTGGGGCAGATAAAATTCAATTAATCATAAAAGATGCTGGAAAATCACTTATCCAAGTAATAGATAATGGCTGTGGTATGAGCGTAACGGATGCCCGTATTTGTTTTGAACGACATGCTACCTCTAAACTAAGCAAGGCCGAAGATCTATTTGCTATCCGTACTATGGGCTTTAGGGGAGAGGCTATGGCATCCATCGCCGCTATTGCTCACGTGGAACTCAAGACCAGAAGACACGAAGACGAATTAGGCACTTGCATCGTCATAGAAGGTTCGTCAGTTACGAGTCAAGAACCTATAGCAACGCCAGCTGGCACGAGCATTAGCATAAAAAATCTGTTTTTTAATACGCCCGCCAGACGCAATTTCTTAAAAAGTAATCCGGTAGAAATACGTCATATCTTAGAGGAGTTTCAACGCATAGCTTTGGCACACCCCAAGATCTTCTTTAGCCTCCATAGCGATGGCAATGAAGTGTTCCACCTTCCCTCGGAAGGGCTCAAACAACGTATCGTTCATATATTTGGCAATAGCTACAACCAGCGTTTGGTACCTGTAGAAGAGGCAACCAGCATTATTAACCTAAACGGTTTCATTGGTAAGCCCGAATATGCAAAAAAAACTAGAGGAGAGCAATATTTTTTTGTGAACAACCGGTTTATAAAAGATCCTTACCTTAACCACGCTGTGCTTAATGCATATGAAGAAATTCTATCCTCAGAAAGTTATCCATTATACGTATTATTTATAGAAATAGACCCTGCTCAAATAGACATCAACGTACACCCAACAAAAACGGAAATAAAATACCAGGATGAACGCTCCATCTACGCAATTATCCGATCGGCAGTAAAGCGATCTCTAGGCAGGTACAATATTACGCCAACATTGGATTTTAATCAGGAAACGGGTTTCAGCCAAATGATTTCGCCCAAGAATACCGAAGATATTGTTCCGCCAACCATCAACTTCAATCCACAATTTAACCCATTCGAAACGGATGCTTCATCAAGAGGAAAACAGGAGAATCCTTCGTCATCATTTGGTAAACGAAACAGCATTCCACAAAACTGGGATACCTTATACGAAATTGCGCAAAAAACCGAACATCAGCAGTTAAGCTTCGATCAAAATAATATCGAGAAGGACAGCGATTTCGAGGACGTTCAGGAAAAGCCTGCTGGAAAACTTATTTTTCAGCTACATAATCGCTTTATTTTATCTCAGATCAGGTCGGGATTTATGTTGATAGATCAACAGGCGGCGCATGAGCGCATTTTATTCGAACGCTTTCTCTTACAATTGGAAAACCACCAAGGAGCCAGCCAACAGAGCCTATTCCCACAAACTGTTGAGCTCAATCCTGCAGATTTTGAACTGATCAATAATTTGCTGCCCGACATTCATGCTTTAGGATTCCAAATTCGAGTTTTCGGGAAACAGACTTTTGTGGTGGAAGGTATTCCGGCAGATTTGGGAAATGGTATTAGCGAATCGCAAGTACTTGAACAACTATTGGAAGCCTACAAAAACAACCAAAACGAATTAAAACTAAGCAAACGCGAAAATCTGGCGAGAAGCCTAGCGAGAAATGCGGCCATTAAAGCTGGAATAATGCTTAATACGGACGAGATGAACGACATTATTGACAAGCTCTTTGCTTGCTCTTCTCCCAATATTTCTTTGAGCGGCAAACCTATAATTATTACCTTTACCCTTAAGGAACTTTTAGAAAAATTTGACAAATGACAGACTCCAGGATGTTTCAAAAACCTTCATCACCATTTGGCGGAATCCCTCCAGTAGTAAAGAACTTACTAATTGCAAATATCATATGCTATATCGGTGCTAATTTTGTATTCAAATACGCTTATACTATATTTCCGGTATACTATTTTGATTCCCCTTTATTTCATTGGTGGCAGCCCATAACCTACCTGTTTATGCATGCTAATATTGATGGGGGAGGGATAACTCATATTCTCTTTAATATGTTTGCGCTGTTTATGTTCGGCCCGATTTTGGAACGAATTATGGGCGCTAAACGGTTTATCTATTTCTATCTTATCACAGGCCTTGGCGCCTTAGCACTACAGTACGGTGTGCAGGCCTTCGAAGTCTTTAACATAACAGGATCTCCTTCTGCTAAAAGCGTATTAGACTTTAACTTTGAAACAGGAATGATTTCCAGTAAAATAGATGGATTATCTGAAACAAATTTTAATACTTTAGCTTCTATCTATTTCACGCCAATGGTAGGTGCATCCGGCGCTATATTCGGATTGTTGGTTGCTTTTGGATATCTTTTTCCCAATACAGAATTATTTTTATTTTTTATCCCTGTACCTATAAAAGCAAAAATCTTTATTCCGATTTATATTATATTGGAATTATTTTTGGGTGTTTCCAAGTTCTCAGGCGATTCCGTTGCTCATTTTGCACATCTCGGAGGGGCGCTGTTTGGTTTTATACTCATTAAAATATGGGGCATTAAACGCCCGGGACTTTGGGGTTAAGGATCACATAATCAGCAGAAAGTATAAGAAACTATTATTATGAAGAGATCATTTTTAGGTGAAATTTATTACAAAGCATTTCAATCTGGAAGTAAACTGAACTTTTTTATAGCAATTAATACCATCATTTTCTTGTTGCTTGGTATGCTGTCCTTAGTCGATTTTTTTGCTAAAACGCCTATAACATCATTTTTAATCACGCAGCTATCCCTGCCAGCCGATTTAGGCAATCTTCTCTATAGACCGTGGTCTGTTTTAACCTATATGTTTACACAGCTGGCTTTTTTCCACTTTTTGTTTAACATGCTATGGCTATATTGGATTGGGTTAATTTTTCTTGATTTCTTAAATTCCAGACAGTTTGCTTTCACTTACCTTGCAGGAGGCTTTGCAGGAGGGGTGCTATTTTTAGCACTATACAACTTAGTTCCTTCTTTCAACGCAAATCAAGCAGTATTAATCGGTTCATCAGGAGCCGTATATGCAGTTATTGTCGCCACAGCAACCTTAGTCCCGGATTACACGATACGCCTGCTTTTCTTTGGTAATGTGCGCTTAAAATATCTTATAATAGCCTTTGTGGTTTTAAATATGTTAGGCTTAAACGGCAACAATATCGGCGGTAATCTCGCTCACTTAGGAGGGGCGATATTTGGCTTTATTTATATCAACCAGCTTCGTAAAGGCAACGACTGGAGCAAATTGTTTAAACGCAGAAAACATAAGTTACGGGTAATTAAGAATAATGCGCCTTTTAAGAGCAAAACCGCTTTCACCGACCAGGAATATATCGATAGCATCTTAGACAAAATTTCACAGTCAGGTTATAATAGCTTGAGCAAAACTGAAAAGGAAGCCCTATTTAATGCCGGTAAACAAGACAAAAACTAACAAAAGATGATGATATGGGGGCGAAAACACGAAAAAGGAAAACCAGTATATTAACCCAAATATTATTGGGCCTAAATATTTTAGCTGTTCTATTTCTTTCATTCAGTTATCTCGCTCCTTATATTGACCCTCAACATTATTGGCCCTTTGCGTTTTTCGGACTTGGTTATCCTATACTGCTCTTTGTAAACCTCGGCTTTATAATAGGCTGGTTATTGAAAAGATCACGCTATTTTTTATTGTCGCTTGTCTTTATTATTATTGGCTATATTCCTTTAAAAAGACATCTGGGTTTTCATAGTAGGCCAAGTAAAGCCGTTATTGAGAAACGTGATTCGGCAAACCTCCGTGTGCTAACCTATAATGTTCATTTATTTCGCAAAGAAGATCAAAATACAGAACCGGAAACTAAGGCGGCCATTACAGCACTTATCCAATCTGTGTCGCCAGATATTGTGTGTTTGCAGGAATTCTACACCCGAAAGCGAGGCAAATATAATACGAAACAACAAATGGCCCCCGAATTAGGGCTACCTTATACTTACTTTCAACCGGTAATAGAAAATGAATATGAGGCTTATGGTCTCATGATATTATCACGCTACCCTATTAGAAATGCAGGTTCTATTCCGGATTATAGAGGAAGAAAAACTTTAAATAGGGTAATATATGCCGATATCATAAAAGGAGGAAGGGCTTTTAGAGTCTATAACATCCACCTTCAATCTATCGGATTCCAACCAAAGGATTATGCATTTGTTAAGGACGTGCAGAAGCGCGCCTTTGAAAAAGACGACGTAGCTGCGTCTACACGTAGAATTGGCTCACGGCTGAAGTGGGCTTTTTACGAAAGAAGCGAACAGGCAAGACATGTAAAAGAAGAAATCGACCGCTGTCGGAAACCCGTAATCATTATGGGTGATTTTAATGACACCCCTTTATCTTATGCAGTAAATACAATCTCAAATAACTTAAATAATAGCTTTATGGAAAAAGGTAGAGGCTGGGGAATAACCTATAATGGCGATTTTCCAAATTTCCAAATTGACTATATTTTATCTTCTAAGGCTTTCGAAATTAAGCATTACCAGATTTTAAAGAAAAAACTATCTGACCATTATGCCGTTTGGAGTGATTTAACGCTCTAGTCGTTTTTAGACCAAAAAGCAATTATCCTCGTTAAACATTTTTAGCCGCGAACCATTAATGTTAAAAACGCCATTAATGAAATGAAATTATTAAATTCGCAAACTTTACATAATGGAATGCCAATCAGCACTGCGTTATCGCAATCTTTAAATATATGACGAATGAGCAGCAATTTAGTTATTTATAATACGCTTAGCAGAAAGAAAGAAATTTTTGAACCGATTAACCCACCGATGGTTGGTTTATATGTTTGCGGCCCTACTGTTTATAGTGATGTTCATCTTGGCAACTGCCGTACATTCGTGTCTTTTGATCTCATCTACCGTTATCTATTGCACCTTGGCTATAAGGTGCGCTATGTGCGTAATATTACAGATGCCGGCCACTTAGAAGGTGATCAGGATGAAGGCGATGATAAATTTGCCAAGAAAGCAAAGCTAGAACAATTGGAACCAATGGAAATTGTGCAAAAATATACCATTGGTTTTCATGATGTGCTGCGCTTGTTTAATACGCTTCCGCCCAGCATTGAACCAACAGCAACAGGCCATATTGCCGAGCAGATTGAAATGGTTAAGCAGATTATTGCTAACGGATATGCCTATGAAGTAAATGGTACAGTTTATTTTGATGTTGAGAAGTACAGTAGAGACCATGACTATACTATACTGACCAACAGGCAGCTAGAAGACATGCTGAACAATACACGTGAGCTAAGTGGACAGACTGAAAAAAGAGGTCGACTTGATTTTGCGTTGTGGATCAAGGCTAAGCCTGAGCATCTAATGCGGTGGCCATCGCCTTGGGGTGTAGGTTTTCCTGGCTGGCATATTGAATGTTCGGCTATGAGCAATAAGTACCTTGGCGATCAATTCGATATACATGGGGGGGGAATGGATTTGGCCGCAACACACCATACCAATGAAATCGCACAATCGCAAGCCTGTAATCATACTAATCCTGCCAAATACTGGATGCACACCAATATGCTCACGGTAAACGGCGCCCGCATGTCTAAATCTGCCGGTAATGGCTTTTTGCCTCGTGAGCTTTTTACCGGTGATCACCCTCTCTTAAAGCGGGGCTACTCGCCAATGTCCGTACGCTTCTTTATGCTTCAAGCACACTATCGAAGCACTTTAGATTTTTCTAACGATGCCTTAGATGCCTCTGACAAAGGCTATAAACGCCTGATGACTGCAATAGCCCTATTACCTAAACTTAAAGCTGCGGAAGTTTCAGCCATTGACATAGAGGAAATTAGATTGCGTTGTATTGCCGCCATGAATGACGATTTTAACAGTCCTGTTTTAATTGCCGAACTGTTCGAAGTGGTACGTATTATTAACAGTGTTTATGATGGCAAAATGAAAATTGATAAAAATGGATTAGTACAATTGAATGCCTTAATAACAGATTTCGTTTTTAATATTCTTGGCTTGAAAGACGACAGTGGCGAGAACGATGGCGATCTTGAAAAGCTTATGGAATTTATTATTAAATTACGTCAAGAGGCAAAATCTACAAAAGATTATACCACATCCGACTTAATTCGCAACGGATTACAAGAAATAGGTATACAACTAAAAGATAGCAAAGAGGGTACTATCTGGAGTAGAACTTAGTGGCCAATAAATTTGGTATTAATCTTGGTTGCATAACACCCTTAAATTTTAAGTAAAACACATTACATGTTAAGAACTATTTTCGCTACTTGTTATATTGCACTTTTCAGTATTGGGGCCTTCGCGCAACAAGATCCTTCCGAGCAGGTTAACCAACTCATTTCTGCAGAATACAATTTATCTATTCTTGCGGCAAATAGAGGGCTTTTAGCTGGTTATAAAGCTTTTAGCGATGAAAACACCACCTTCTTTACACCTGCTCCAACAAACGCCAAAATTTATTTAAAAAACAAACCCAATGTACCTGATGTTATGCAGTGGAAACCGGCATATGCTAAAGTTGCTAAAAGTGACGAATGGGGCTTTACAACAGGAGCTGTTACTTGGCAAAAAGTAGGGTTTCAAAAAAAATATGGTGAATATCTCTGTTTATGGAAAAGAGATCGTAAAGGCGATTGGAAAATAGCCTATCGGGCTATCAGTGAACACGATAAGCCCAAAAAGACAACGAATATAGTCTTTGAAAGCCCTGCCAATAACAAGTATCGAAAATCGCGATCAAAAGCACGATTAAAACAACGTGAAGATATTATCCTGAGCACAGATCAACTTTTCTCTACGATACTAAAAGCCGATAATCATACCGCTTTTAAAGAATTTCTAACCACCGATGCCAGAATTTATCTCCCAGGTTTCGATCCCATTATTGGTTTAAGTAATATCCAATCTTCTTTAAAGAAGCAGGACATTAATATAGAAAGTACAGAAGGAAACGTAGATCGAGCATATAGCGGAGAACTGGCTTTTAGCCAAGGAGATGCTATTATCAGGCAAGGCAGTAAGGTAACAAAATGTTATTATATTAGAATCTGGGAACTTCAGGCAGATGCTATGTGGAAAGTATCAGTAGATATGTATTTCACAAAATAATTTACCAACAAAAAAGGAGAGGTGAACTTAATCCTACCTCTCCCTTCTTTCCTTGTTAAAACTTTTTATCTGCTTGCATGTGTTGTTTGCGGACTATCTTTTACCCAGTCTTTTAACTCAGAGCAAGTAGCAAATTCATCATCTATCCTGATATAAGTTGTTTTTCTGCGTTCTTCAAACCATTCGCTAACTACCCGGTTTAATTTATCGTCTTCCGCTAAATCCTTGATCTTAGCATAATCTGTTTCCAAAGATGCTCGGTGTGGTTCCGTACGGGATTTTAGGTAAAGGAATTTATAGCCTTCTTTTCTTGTTTGGGGGTCTGTAAATGTAAAAGGCTGTGAGTATTCGCCTGCTTTAAGCGTATCAATAGCCGAAAAATCTGCTGCATCCAACTGGTCTACCGGAATATAGGTAGTACGACTCTGTTGGTTCATAGCATTCAATAACATACCGCCATTGTATTTCGTCATTTCATCACTTGAATATAGGGCTGCAGCAGTAGAAAATGGTATCTTATTATCCTTAACGCTTGTATAAACACTATCTATTTCTTTTTTTGCACGTTCCAGACTTACATCACTAGGTTTAAACCCTATAAGAATATGTCTTACCCTTACTTGCTCGCCCCGACGCTCCAACACTTGTAAGAAATGGTAACCAAAATCTGTTTCAAATACCTTCGAAATCTCTCCCGGTTTCATCCGGAAAGCGGTAGCCGTAAACTCTTTGGCCATTCCGGCAGAACGATCAAAAAAACCAATATCGCCCCCCGCAGAAGCCGAACCCGGATCTTGTGAATATAATCTCGCCATCGTTCCAAAGTCATCGCCAGCCTTAATCCCCATGCGTAATGATTCTGCACGATCATAAAATGGTTGTTTTTCCTCTTTCGTTAATTTCGGAAAGACAACAATCTCTCCCACTTCAACCTCTGAGTTATAATTAGGCACACTATCTTTTGGTATCTTTTCAAAATATCGCTTAACCTCTAAAGGTGTCACACCTACTTTCTCCGTAATTTTCGCCTGCATCTTCTGCGCAACCAACTGTTCTTTTACTGCCGGGCGCATTTCTTCTTTGTACTGCAACAAAGAACGATTTAAAAATTTTTCCAACTGCTCCTGCCCCCCTGCCTGACGTGTCATGTAGCGCAACCTATTATTAATATTATCATCTACCTCATCTTCGCTCACTTCAATGGAATCAATAACCGCCTGTTGTGTTAGTAATTTATTGGTTAACAACTGCTCTAGCATTAAGCATCTAATATTAGGATCAGGCTTATTACCCTCTGAAAGGTACTGTGCATACTGCATCTCGATATCCGACTGAAGAACAATGTTTCCTCCAACAACAGCCGCTACCTTATCTATTACCTGTACATCCTGAGCTCTTAGAACCCCCGTGCAAATAATTATGGTTAGTACAAACAAACCGGCAAACTTCTTCATTTGTTAAATTTCTTAATATGTTATCGCAGTTTAAGGTTGCTAAGTTACACAAATACATTACACTCCAATCCATATTTAACGAATTTTAACAAGAAATTCTTACCAATCTTTCTTTTTAGTATGTTTGAATAAAATGGAATAAACAAATGGCTAATCGTTATTCTTATAAAAGCAGTCTCCCGATATTCATAAAACAATTTCCTGTATTTCTAATCTTATTAATAATTTTCCAGGTGTTAGGGATTACATTATCTGCAATTTACTCGCAGGCCGAGCTATTTTTAGCAATAAACCGCTTGCACCATCATATAGCAGATCAGTTATTTATGGTTATTACTCATTTGGGCGATTGGCCGGTAACTGTTGGATTAGCCAGTATATTTTTATTTATCAATTACCGATATACGCTTGTATTGGTATGCACGATGCTTTATACTGGTTTTTTCACGCAAGTAATCAAGCTGCTTTTAAAACACCCACGACCGGCCATTTATTTTCAAGATCTAGATCCTATTTATACTATCCCGCATTATGTATTGCAAAATTCCTTGAGTTTCCCATCGGGGCATACCACTTGTGTCTTTGCTTTGGCTATAACCTTATCTTATATTTTTCCCGCACAGCGAAAACAACCTTGGCTTTTTATAATTGCCCTTGTTGTTGCCTTGTCAAGAGTTTATTTAGCACAACATTTTTTTAAAGACTTATTGGCTGGATCGCTTCTAGGCACTTTTTTCGCCTTGCATTTGCTATGGCTTCTAGAGCGCGCGTCTTGGTTTCACTCTCAAGATCTAAATAGGAATCTCCTACAGTTTCTCAGATCTAGATAAATTGGTAACAAATCTGTCAATTCTGAAATGAATTACCAATTAGGCTTGCAACTCGTTTTAAATTCTTATACTTTCGTTATCATAAGAACCACTTGCAAATGACATCGTTAAACACCAGAGATCCTGCTGTATTATCTTATTTTATGGATGAGACGCTATACGGTTTTGAAGAAGTAGATAAAGCTGTTACACCTCAAATCCCTAACGGGGTTCCGATTATCATTAACTTTCTAGGAAAAAACGAGAAGAACATATTATATCTAATTGAAAACCAACAAAACGATTATTTTTCAGCAGCCGCCCACGAAGCCTTTACCAAAACCATTGCGGCGTTGGGTTTAATTCTCGACGATGTCGCTGTACTTAATATTACGGCGTTGAAAAGTGAAATTAGCTTTGAGGAGTTAACCGCTTTTTTTAAGCCTAAAAAAATTATTTTGGCGGGTTCTTCCCCCAATAAATTGGGGCTATCCGATGTTTCACTAAACACTCCAGTAAGCCAAAACGATATAACAGTACTTCATACCTTTTCATTTGAAGAAATGCTTACCGATATGAATAAAAAGAAATTATTTTGGCACTGCGTCAAAACGTTATAAATAAAAGTTCTATTACAACACACATCATAATCTACAGCAGATGCAGCAATTGGTTTTCGCCACAAACAATAAACATAAATTAGCCGAAGTTCAGGCCATGATAAATGGTTTATTTAATCTTCAATCATTAGCCGACATACATTGTGAAGAAGACATCCCCGAAACAGCAAATACATTCGAAGGAAACGCCTCATTAAAAAGTGAATACGTGCTAAAGCATTATAAGCTGGGCTGCTTTGCCGATGATTCGGGATTAGAAGTTCGGGCGCTGAATGATGAGCCTGGTGTATACTCTGCTCGGTATTCGGGCACCAGGGATATGGAACAAAATATCGATTTACTATTGGCCAAGTTAGGGGACAACCTTAACCGCCAAGCCAGTTTCCGTACCGTTATTTCTCTACGCCTTGCGCGCGAACACTATTTATTCGAGGGACGAATTAATGGACATATTACAACGGAGAGAAGGGGAGAAGATGGTTTTGGTTATGACCCCATTTTTGTTCCAGACGGCTATTCAAAGACTTTCGCTGAAATGACGGCTAACGAAAAAAATAGTATCAGCCATCGATCTATTGCTATTAACAAATTGGTGTCCTTTTTAAAAAACCACTAAATCTCTGTATTATGCCTCCTAAATTGCGAAGCTCATTTCTTATTATTCCATTAATCTTATTCAGTTATTATGGTGCAGCACAGAGTGCTTCCAGCAAAAACACGGCGACAATTAAGTTAAGGCTCCAAAAATTAAATACGCTAGGGAGTGTATTATATTTTGCAGCACATCCCGATGATGAAAACACACGGCTTATTGCCTGGTTGGCAAATGAAAAATACTACAGAACTGGATACCTCTCCCTAACTCGTGGCGATGGCGGACAAAATCTTATTGGCACAGAGCAAGCAGAAGAATTGGGCTTATTAAGAACACAAGAACTGCTAGCAGCCAGACAGGATGACGGCGGTGAACAGTTTTTCTCTACCGCTAATGATTTTGGTTTCTCTAAAACCTATGCAGAGACCTTTAAAATATGGAATAAGGAAAAAATATTAGCTGATGCCGTATGGGTAATCAGAAACTTTCAACCCGATATTATTATTACACGCTTCCCCGGGGATCCACGAGCAGGCCATGGTCATCACCAAGCTTCTTCTATTCTAGCCCAAGAAGCATTTAAGGCTGCAGCAGACCCTACGCGGTTTCCGGAACAACTCCAATATGTAAAGCCGTGGAAAACCGAACGAATCCTCTGGAATACCTTTAACTTTGGCAGCGCCAATACCATTAAAGAAACTCAGTTTAGTGAAAATCTTGGTCAATACAATCCCTTTTTAGGCAGAACTTATGGTGAAATAGCAGCCATTAGCCGTACAAACCACAAAAGCCAAGGCTTCGGCTCAACACCACAACGTGGAGAAATGCGGGAATATTTTGAGACCTTAGACGGGTCGACACCAAAAACGTCCTTGCTGGACGGTATTGATACTACGTGGTCAAGGATACCGCATACGCAGGCAGTGCAGATGCTCATTAAGCAATTAAACCAAGATTTTGACATGGCGCATCCTGAATATTCAGTTAACCCCTTGATTAAACTCTTAACCGAATTAGAAAAGTTAGGCGATAACTATTGGGCCAGACAGAAAATAAAAGAAGTTAAAAGTCTTATCTTAGATTGTGCAGGTATATGGATAAGCTGCCAAACCGATCAACAAAAATACGCTATAGGAGATACCATTACCGTGCATGTAAATCTGGTTGCACAGCGTCCAAATCCACCAATCTCCTTGAGCGGGCTGAGCGTTTCAGGTACTGCAAGCCCGCTCAAAGAATCTATTATCCTACATCATAACCAGCAAGAACAACTAAAAGAAACCTTTATTGCTGCAAGGTCAACACAGCCATATTGGCTAGCTGCTCCACATAGTTTGGGTTCCTTTTCAGTAAATAACCAACAACTCATCGGTATGCCCGAGTCTAATAAGCTTCCGCACACCAAGGTAACGTTTACTATTGCCGGAAGAGCTATTGACTATACCTTTCCTATTGTTTATACGTATAATGACCCCGTTAGAGGAGAAGTAAAAAATCCTATTATTATTGCTCCTCCGGTAACGTTAAATATGAATCAAAAAGCGATTATTTTTAACGGGAATACTTCCAAAACGTTGGAACTTTCTTTTATAGCCAATACTGATCATATCCATGCAACGGTTAATCCAACGCTCCCAAAAGGATGGCGTATGGAACCCGCTGCCATTGAATTAAATCTAGACCAACAAAATGATGAGCTGGTTAAATCAGTCACCATCTTTCCTCCAGCCGAGACATCGATAAACGATTCCATTAGTTTTAAAATAATCTACCCAGATCATTCGGAAATCGCTACGTCACTTCGTACAATCACTCACGATCATGTGCCGCAAATCACCTGGTTTCCAGCAGCCAGCGCTCGTTTAAGCAAAGTCGAAACAGGTATTTCTGCTAAGCGCATCGGTTATCTTTCCGGGGCTGGCGACTTGGTTGCCCCCTCACTTCGTGAAATTGGTTTACAAGTGGATATGCTATCAGAAAATGATATTATGCATCAAGATCTTTCTAAATATGATGCCATTATAACCGGTATAAGAATATATAATATTAATAACCGAATGCGCTATATGCAACCTAAATTATTGGCTTATGTTGCCAATGGTGGAACATTGGTAGAACAATACAATGTAAATAGTGGTTTACAAACAGCCACTATAGGCCCATATCCCTTCCAAATAACACGTGACCGTGTTACAGATGAACAGGCACCAGTAACCTTTTCAGCGCCCGAACACCAAGTATTGCAATATCCCAATAAAATAAACCGCAAAGATTTTGATGGTTGGATACAGGAACGAGGGTTATATTTCGCTGCCACTGTAAATGAGCATTATGCGCAACCGTTAACCATGAATGACCCCGATGAGCCGGCCAATAGCGGTTCTCTATTAGTAGCAAAGTATGGAAAAGGGAAATATGTCTACACATCACTTGCTTTTTTCAGGGAATTACCTGCGGGTGTACCCGGAGCATACAGATTATTTGTAAATTTGTTAGCAAAAGAAAATAAATAAACATGAAACATCAAGAAGAGAAAAAAATCAACACAGATTCATTATTCTATATTATCGGCGCCGTTTTTGGTGTTTTAACAGGGGGGTACTGTTTTAGGTCTTTTTGGGGTATTGTTGGCGGGTTGGTTATCGGCTTATTTATAGCCATGTTTTTCTTAAATGTGCTAGTAAAGCGAAAAAGTGAGGAAGAACCAGCCTAAAGATAGCGGCCTACCCCCCTTTGTAAATAGCTGGCAGCAATTCTACGGTTTGGTACTGTTGTGGCTATTTATACTAATCTCACTTTTTTACTTATTCAAAATAACTTTTGAATGAGTTTAATAGACTGGATTGTACTTTTTTGCACGCTCCTATTCATTGTAGGGTACGGGATTTTTAAAAGTCGTGGCAGCAGCAATATCGATGGCTATTTATTAGGAAATAAGTCCCTTCCCTGGTATCATATCGGGTTTTCGGTGATGGCTACGCAAGCGAGTGCTATCACCTTCCTTTCTGCCCCGGGCTTGGCTTATACTTCAGGCATGAGCTTTGCTCAATTTTACTTCGGCGTGCCACTCGCCATGATTGTACTCAGTATAACTTTTGTACCCATATTCCACCGAATGCGGGTTTTTACCGCCTACGAATACCTTGAAAAAAGATTCGATGTAAAAACCCGAGCTTTCACAGCTTTGTTGTTTTTAATTCAGCGCGGCTTATCAACCGGCATCACGATCTATGCGCCCTCAGTTATACTTTCCAGCATTCTCCACATTGACGCTACCTACACCACTTTATTCATTGGCTGTTTGGTAATTGCCTATACGGTTTACGGCGGCACAAAGGCCGTTTCTTATACGCAGTTATTGCAAATGACCATTATTTTTGTGGGCATGTTAGCCGCTGGATTTATGGTAGTACACCTACTACCTTCGGATATTGGCCTGGTTAAGGCATTGCATATCGCCGGCAAATCGGGAAGAGCTAACGCTATTGACTTCTCTTTTGATTGGAATAACCAATATACGCTATGGAGCGGGCTACTGGGCGGATTCTTTTTACAACTATCCTATTTTGGTACCGATCAAAGTCAGGTAGGACGATATTTAACAGGTTCGTCTATAAGAGATAGTCGTTTAGGGCTTTTAATGAATGGTCTCGTAAAAGTACCTATGCAATTTTTAATACTGTTGATCGGTATTTTAGTTTTTGCTTATTATCAATATAATCAACCGCCTATATTTTTTAATAAACTGGAGCTAAATAAAATTGAACAGAGCAAGTTTCAACCTGAATTACAAAAAATTAAGACAGATTTTAAGACTGTATTTGATGAAAAGCATCTACTGATTAACCAATTAAGCCAAGCACTAGATCAGAAGGACGATATCGCGATAAACGGGATTAGGAGTAAACTCCACGACGCAAATGAAAAAACGGCAGCAATCAGAAAAAATTTGACGGATTTAATGGAGAAAAACGATCCTAAAGCCGATACGCATGACAACAATTATATTTTCCTAAATTTCGTTATAGAAAAGCTGCCTAAGGGACTTATTGGCGTATTAATTGCTATTGTCTTCCTGGCGTCTATGGGTTCTACGGCCAGTGCATTAAATTCGTTAGCTTCCACCACTGTGGTAGATATCTACAAACGCTTTCTGCACAAAAAAGGAAGCGACAGCAACTATTTATCCGCATCTAGGATTGTTACCTTCCTTTGGGGTGTATTTGCAATAATTATCGCTTTATATGCCAGTAAATTAGGCAATTTACTGGAAGCTGTCAATATTTTAGGTTCTTTATTTTACGGAACTATACTCGGTATTTTTATTGTGGCTTTCTATATGAAAAAAATACAAGGAACTGCAACATTTATTGCCGCCATCATTACCGAAATTTTAGTAATAACCTGTTGGAAATTAGATTTAATGGCCTTTTTATGGCTTAATCTAGTGGGTTGTGTATTAGTGATGTTTTTTGCAGGTATAATACATCTAGCCTTTGACCAAAAAAGAATAATCAGTAAAGAATGAACTACACATACACACAAATACGTACAACTCATAACAATCTAGCTACCTAACGGTGGCTTTTACTAAATACGGTAACAATTCTTTTTGAAAGGAAACAAAATACTTCCGCACGTCAGCCACACTTACTGCTGTAAAAGCAAATGAAAACACAATACTCTTACTAGATTTGATTAGAAAAACGAGATTTTCTTTGGGTATACTCGGATCGATGATACTACTCTCATTAAATGAATTGATCAGTAGATTTTCCAAATCATCGGAGAGCGTCTTTAAATATTCCTGTGCATTGGCAGATTCACGAATAAAATCCCAACCAACAAATTCATTGCAGATCGTATATGTTAAGCGGCTTACCTTTAAAATCAGATTGCTCAAATATGTTTCCTGATCGGTAGCCGTACTGGGATTATGGATAAGATCGTCTACGCCCATCCGGATATAATCCATCAGGATCGCATGTAATACCATCTCCTTACTATCAAAGTATTTGTAAATGGTAGCTTTAGCGATCTTTGCCCGCTTTGCAATTTCGTTGACGCTTGTCTTATTATAGCCGTAACGTCTGAAAAGCTCTTTGGCCGATCGTTTGATACTTTCTTTTATTTTATCTGCTTCCATTTAATTAACAACTCTAATGATATTACCTTCCTTTATCGCTTGGTAAGGCTTCAATGGGCGCTTTGCCGGAGCCAAGGACGGCATGCCGTTTCTTATATCAAATTTAGCCCCACTACAAGGATCTTCCAATGTAATTTCAGTATCATCTACTTCCACAGCACATCTCTTTTCTGGATTCACTGTACTACACCGATCATAAGCCACATAACCGCTTCCTGTATTGTATACAATGATCCCTGCAACTCCACCACCTTCAGAGGTAGCATATCCTCCTGCAACCTCAAGCGTATGATATTGTATTGTAGAGAACGTAACATTCACCACCACCTCTGGAATTCCATAATAATCTTTTTGGCAGCCACTAAACGCCGCAAGGGCCAAGAATGCACAACAGTTTCGAAGCCCTTTCATTATTAGATTATCTCCGTTTCAAATTGCTTTAAAAAACGAACATCATTTTCAGAGAATAGACGTAAATCTCTAATCTCATACTTTAAATTGGTAATCCGCTCTATTCCCATCCCGAATGCAAAACCACTATATTTTTTTGCATCTATCCCACTATTTTCCAACACATTGGGATCCACCATACCGCAACCTAAAATTTCTACCCAACCTGTATACTTACACATAGTACAACCGACACCTTTACAAATGGTACAAGAAATATCCATTTCAGCCGAAGGTTCCGTAAAAGGGAAATACGATGGACGGAACCGCACTTTGGTATCCTCTCCATAAAGTTCTTGTACAAAATGGAAGAGCGTTTGCTTCAAATCGGCAAAAGAAACACCTTCATCAATGTATAATCCTTCCACTTGATGAAAAAAGCAATGCGCCCGGGCGGAAATCGCCTCATTCCGATATACTCTGCCCGGCATAATAGCCCGGAAAGGGGGTTTTCCAGCTTCCATCATTCGAACTTGAACAGAGGAAGTATGTGTGCGGAGCGCTATATCATTCCCCAACTGCTTTCTAATAAAGAACGTATCTTGCATATCGCGTGCAGGATGTTCTTCAGGAAAATTTAACGCGGTAAAATTATGCCAATCATCTTCAATTTCCGGACCTTCTGCTACAACGAATCCTAACTTTTTAAAAATTTCGACGATTTCTTTGCGCACCAAAGATAAAGGATGACGAGTACCTAACTCGAAGCCAGGGCCAGGTAATGTTAAATCCTGCGCCTCACGCTTTACTTCAGTTTGCTCAGCGCCAAATTTAGCCTTCATCTCCGTAAATTTGACTTCTGCAAGTTGCTTAAATTCATTCAGCACTTTTCCAAGTGCTCTCTTCTCTTCTCCCGACACCGTTTTAAACTCTTCAAAAAGGTTTTTAACCACGCCTTTTGCTACCAAAAATTTTAAACGAAAATCTTCAACTTCCTGCTTTGAAGCGGGACTCCATTGCATTACTTCTGCGCTATACTGTTCTATTTTTTCTTGAATACTCATTTGTATTGGTACCTTTACCGTACACTCATTTCAAATTTCAAACAAACTTAGATAAAATGCATTGCATTCACGAACTCGAAATGAAATAATTTAATTGTGAGTAATTGCCTTTTATATGCAATTTAAACCTACTTAATTACACCAAGCTCTTTCCCAACCTTCGTAAAAGCCGCAATAGCTTTATCTAAATGCTGCTGATTATGTGCAGCAGACAATTGCACGCGGATCCTGGCCTTTTCTTTGGGTACAACCGGATAATAGAATCCGATAACATAAATTCCTTCTGCTAACATTTTAGTTGCGAAAACCTGCGCTAACTTTGCATCATAAAGCATAACGGGTACAATGGGGTGAAAGCCAGGTTTAATGTCAAATCCAGCAGCTGTCATTTTATCCCTAAAGTACTTCGTATTATGTTCCAATTTATCGCGCAACGCTGTAGTTTCACTAAGCATATCCAATACCTTAATAGATGCACCTGCTATAGCTGGAGCCAACGTATTAGAAAATAAATAGGGCCGCGAGCGTTGACGCAGCATAGCAATAATTTCTTTTTTACCTGCGGTAAATCCTCCCGATGCACCTCCCAAAGCTTTTCCTAAGGTCCCAGTAATGATATCCACACGATCAATTACATTAAAGTGTTCATGTGTACCTCTTCCTTTTGTACCGACAAAACCAGTACAATGCGATTCATCAATCATTACCAATGCTTCATATTTATCTGCAAGATCACAAATCTTGTCTAAAGGGGCAATTACACCATCCATAGAAAAGGCTCCATCTGTAACAATAATCCGATGCCTTGCGCTTTTTGCTGCAATCAATTGCTGCTCCAAATCGCCCATATCTGCATTTTTATAGCGGAAACGCTGCGCTTTGCAAAGACGCACACCATCTATAATGGAAGCATGATTTAGTTCATCCGATATAATGGCATCTGCGGCGTTAAATAGTGGTTCAAACACACCACCATTAGCATCAAATGCGGCGGCATATAGTATAGCATCTTCGGTTCCTAGGAACTTAGCGAGTTTAGCTTCCAGTTCTTTATGTATATCTTGCGTACCACAAATAAACCGTACAGAAGACATCCCGTAACCATGAGTATCTATTGCCTGCTTCGCAGCGGCGATAACCTGCGGATGGGAGGAAAGGCCAAGGTAATTATTGGCACAGAAATTTATAACCTCTTCGCCGGTGCTTACTTTTATCTCTGCCCCTTGTGGCGTAACAATAATCCGCTCATTCTTATATAATCCCGCTTGCTCTATTTCAGATAGCTCTTGCTGTAATACAGGTTGAAGTGTTTTATACATTATATTCGACGTTTTGCGGTAAAAATACAGATTTAATGACAAAATAAGCGAAAAGTTCAAAGCGAAAAGCCAATCCAGCGTTCGGCTGATCGAACTTTTATAGCAATATATATCGTAGATAAGCTTATTACCCCTACCTGATGTCTGTGCCATAGCACTTGCTACATTAACCTTAACATTCTTTAACAAAAAAAAGCTGCAACCTTTCCCCTTATTTCTTCATCTTAGGAACATCGTATAGATAATCAATTGTAATGACGTACAAATGAAACAGCTAATTACCTTTATCGTATTTACCTGCCTTGTAACAGTTGCTAATGCTCAAAACTTCTATATACAAGGTAAAGTCATGACTGAAGATGGTAACTCTATCCCTTTCGCAAGTGTCTTTAAAACGAATTCAACTATTGGCACATCTGCCAACAGTGAAGGATTTTTTAAACTTTCTCTGCCGCAAGGGCCTCATCAACTAACCGTTACCGCCGTAGGATACCAACCAAAGTCGGCAAGCATCGATCTTCAGCATAATGACAGCCTAAACGTACACTTAGCAATTTCCATATACACGCTACAGGAAGTGGTTATTGGAAATCAGGAAGATCCGGCGTATGCTATTATACGTAAGGCCATAAAAAAAAGACCTCATTATTTAGCGCAATCCGGCCCATATACTGCCCAGGTATATATAAAGGGTTTACAACGCTTAATGAAAGCTCCAAAGAAATTTTTCGGGTTGAACATTGAAGAAGCAGGAAAAGAAATGGGACTGGATTCAAATCGGCGGGGTATTATTTATCTATCAGAATCTGAATCTAAGATTACCGCCAATCCGCCCAAAGATTTTAAAGAGGAAATGATTAGCTCTAAAGTTTCCGGAAACAACAAAGCTTTCAGCTTTAACAGGGCCTCCGATTTACAGTTAAATTTTTACGAGAATTACCAAAATGTTATCGAAGGTTTAAGTAGCCGGCCCTTTGTCTCGCCTATAGCCGATAACGCAATGGCCTATTACCGCTACCAATATCTAGGTTCTTCGCATGAGAATGGCCTAACTATTGCAAAAATTAACGTTATTCCAAAAAGAAAAGCAGAACCACTTTATAAAGGTGATATCTATATTATTGAAGATCAATGGCGAATCCACAGTGTCAATTTATTATTAGACAAAGAGTCGAGCATTAACTTTGTCGATTCGTTAAATATCAAGCAATTGTTTACGCCTATAAGTGCAGAAACATGGATGCCCTCAACTATACAGTTAGATTTTAAGGGGGGCTTGTTGGGTTTCCAGATTGGTGGATACTTCACCGCCATTTACCAAGACTACGCCTTAACCCCTTTGCCTAGCCGAAAACTTTTTAGAGAAGTGTTGTCCATAGGCAAAGACGTAAATAAAAAAGATAGTGCTTATTGGGCAAATAACAGGCCCGTACCCCTAACGAGTGAGGAGGGAAAAGATTACATATTTAAAGACAGTCTGCGCGAACATCATCAGTCAAAAGCTTATCTGGATTCTATCGATAAAAAGAACAATAGATTCAAACCACTGGCTTTTCTCTTAGGTGGCTATAGTTACCGCAATCGCGCTAAAAAAGAAGATATCCGTTTGGGGGGCCCTTTCCGTTCACTACTTTTCAATAGTGTAGAAGGGTTAGCAATCAATTACGGCGTAAATTATTCCCGACAAATAGATAGCAGCCTCAACCGTTACTTAAATATAAATGGTCGTATTCGCTATGGTTTCGCCAATCGACATTTGAATGGCATACTAAGCGCTAGCGTGCCGATTAAAAATCAAACACTTATTTTATCTGGTGGAAGAGACTTGGTAGACCTCAACAACAGAGGCTCGCTTCCTGTTCTATTGAACAGTTTATATACGTTATTTGCCGGCGAGAACTACCAAAAATTATACGAGAAAACCTTTGCCGCTGCACTATGGAACCACACGCTTCCAGGCAATATTAAAATCGGCATCCAAGCTGAATGGTCTCATAGACATTGGCTACCCAATGCTAGCAACTTCACCTTTTGGGACCGCAATAAGCCTAAGTTAACGGCTAACAACCCTTTTAGTCCAGATAGCGACATCCCACTTTTTGCAGACAATAACGTGGCAAAGATCAGCTTAGGGCTGAGTTACGATTTCTCGAGCCGTTATGAGCGCTATCCGTCCGGCAAAAGATATTTGCCTTCTAAATACCCAACAATAGGGGTTCATTATACAAAAGGCTTAAAAAATATATTAGCTTCCGATGTAGATTACGATCTCTTAACTGCAGACATCTACAAGAGTGATATTAGTTTAGGTTTATACGGAAAAATCTCCTTTGCAGCAACTGTGGGCAAATTCTTCAATAATAACAAGCTGTTCTATCCAGATTTCAGGCATTTCAATGGTAATCAAATTTTATTTGTAGACCAGCAATTAAGCTCTTTTCTTGCCTTGGATTATTATAAATATAGCTCCAATACCAGCTTTATAGAAGCACATACCGAATATAATTCAGGGGGTACGCTCACAAGTAAAATACCCTTGCTAAGGAAGCTAAAACTGGAAGAAATAATTGGCTTGCATTATCTGCATACCCCTGAATTGAATAGTTATGGCGAATTGCACTTAGGCTTGCAATGGAAGATGCTCCGTTTTATCTATGCCCGTTCAAAGAGCAGTAACCCGCTACTGAATGGAACAAATACCATAAGAATAGGGCTGAAATTATTTTAGTTATTCGCTCAACGTTACACTCTTGGGTTTATTCGTATGCGTTTGCGTTAAAAAGGCGCTCATGAGATCGCTTCGCTCAGTTTTGTTTTTGCAAAAAAAAGAAAGTAATTTTAATTAAGTTTGTTTATGCCCGAGACCATAGCCAATAAAACAATTTTCACTTTAGGTGAAGTAGCGCGGAGCATCCAAAAAACCATTGTAGACCGCTATAAGAGCGTATATTGGATAAAAGCGGAGATGAATAAACTTAACCACTATTCACATTCCGGCCATTGTTATCCCGAGCTTTTGGAAAAAAAAGACGGGAAAGTAATTGCCGAAATGCGGTCTGTCTTATGGAAAAGTGACTACCAACGTATCAATGCGCGCTTTTTAGAAATCACCAAAGAACCACTAAAGAACGGCATTAACATTTTGCTGCAAGCATCTATCAACTATGACCCAATGTATGGGTTAAGTTTGCACATTGAAGACATTGACCCCTCGTACTCTTTAGGAGAGCTCGCACGAGAAAAACAATTAAGCATTGATACGCTAAAAGCCCAAGGAATTTTTGAAGCCAACAAACAACTATCTTTTCCCCTTCTTCCGAAACGAATAGCTATTATTTCGGTAGAAACCAGCAAAGGATTAGCCGACTTCTTAAAAATCGTTGATGGCAATCCGTACAATTACCGCTTTGAACACCACCTGTTTCCCGCATTACTACAGGGAGATAAGTCTGTTACTTCTATCATTTCGCAACTTCAGCAAATCCAAAAGCAGTTAAACCGCTTTGATGTAGTAGCCATTATTCGAGGCGGTGGTGGCGAAGTCGGTTTAAGTTCTTATAATCATCTTCAGCTCGCTACTGCTATTGCAACGTTTCCTCTACCGGTAATAACAGGCGTTGGCCATGCCACCAATGAGACCGTTTCCGAGATGGTGGCCTATAAAAATGCCATTACGCCAAGTGAGCTAGCCGACTTTCTGATTCAGCATTTTCATAACTTCGCCCGTCCAATAGCTTATGCCCAACAGATTTTAAAGTCAACGAGTCAAAAACTTTTTTTAGACCAACGGGAAACGCTAGGGCATATCCTTAGGTATTTCAGGGTCTCTTCTATAACCATTATTAATGACCATAAACATCAGGCCATTACTCTCCGTAATGAGCTGATTCAGCAAGGCAAGTACTATTTAGTTCAGGAAAAAAATGTATTAAAACAAATAAAGCATCAATTATTCCATCAATCCGTACATCAACTCGCTGGCGATAAAGGCAATTTGGCGCAGCTGGGGAAGCGCTTAAAGCGGGAAAACATTCACTTGCATAAACATTTCAACTACGCCCTTTCCTTACTAAAAAATAAACTAAGTATACAGCCATTTACGCTTTCAAGGAGCAATGCAACAGCGTTAAACCATTTACAGCAAAGGCTCACTTTACAAAGTAAAAGGTGGTTAACTGAATCCCACAAAAAACTCGATAGCCAAGAGCGGCACTTATCCTTGTTAGATCCTATGCAAGTACTAAAACGAGGTTATAGTATTACGTTGCTGAAAGGTAAAGCGCTCACTAATTCGGCAGACATAAAAAATGGCGATCAAATAAAAACCATTTTAGCCTTTGGAGAAGTTGAAAGTGACATTACCTTTGTAAAAGAAAGTAATAAAACAGATAAAACATGAGCCTTCCATTAACCTATACAGCAGCCTTTGAAGAACTACAAACCATCGTAGCGGAGATAGAAGATGGCGAAATAACCGTAGATGAACTTTCTGATAAAGTAAAAAGGGCTGCGCTGCTTATTAAAATTTGCAAAAGTAAATTAACAGAAACCGAAGCTGATGTAAACAAAATATTGGAAGATTTAGATCAAGAAGAGATAAAAGGAGAATAGCATAAGCGTATACTTTCTCCTTTTACCTTAACGAGAGCTTTATTCCTTATATCCCACGTTCATATTTTGGAACATAAAGGCCCATTTATCGGCTTGCTCCTGAATCATCATTGCCGTAGGTTTACCTGCTCCATGGCCGGCTTTAGTTTCAATACGGATGAGCACCGGATTTTCTCCTTTATGATAAGCCTGTAAACGCGCGGCAAACTTAAAGCTATGCGCCGGCACCACCCGATCATCATGATCGGCTGTAGTAACCATTGTAGCTGGATAATTTGTCCCTTCTTTTAATGCCTGATAAGGAGAGTATTTATACAAATAATCGAACATCTCTTTGCTGTCGTCTGCCGTACCATAATCAAATGCCCATCCCGCACCGGCAGTAAATTTATGATACCTTAACATGTCCAGCACGCCAACGGCAGGGAAGGCCACCTTAAATAAATCTGGCCGCTGCGTCATTGCAGCCCCCACAAGCAAGCCCCCATTAGACCCTCCAGAAATAGCCAATTTCTCCTTAGACGTGTAGTTTTCTTTTATTAAATACTCGGCAGCGGCAATAAAGTCGTCAAACACGTTTTGCTTTCTTAATTTCGTTCCAGCAAGATGCCATTTTTCACCGTATTCTCCTCCTCCACGTAAATTGGCTACGGCATAAATCCCTCCCTGTTCTAACAATAATACCGTAGAGATACTAAAACTAGGTGTTAAACTAATATTGAAGCCGCCGTACGCGTAGAGCATCGTAGGGTTGGTTCCGTCTAGGGCCAAGCCTTTTTTATAGGTAATAATCATCGGAATCTTAGTGCCGTCTTTTGATGGATAAAACACCTGTTTTGACTCATAATCCTCAGGATTAAACTGCACGTTGGGCTTTTTATACAAATCCGATTTTCCCGAAGCAATAGCATATTTAAAGATAGTCGCCGGATAAATGTAGGAAGTAAACGAATAGTAAAGCTCTTTTTCATCCTTTTTGGCACTAAAGCCACTGGCAGTACCTATTCCAGGTAATTCAATGGTACGCTCTTCTTTTCCTGCCCGGTCAAACTGTTTCACCATCGACGTAGCGTCCTTTAGATAATTGGCAAACAGCTTGCCTCCTCCTGTGCCGATATTCAGCACATTTTCTGTTTCTGGAATCAAATCTTTCCAATTCGCTGGCTTAGGATCACTGAAATCTACAGTTACCACCTTATAGTTAGGCGCATTGAGGTTAGTATAAATAAACAATTTATCACCATCATTATCTACAACGCTATGATCTTTTTCAAAATCGGCTACGATTTGTACAATCTTTGAATCAGGCTTACTCAAATCCTGTACATATAATTCATTCCCACTAGTCGTATTGGCTGCCGAAATCACTAGGAAACGCTCATCTTCGGTAAGATAGGCACCAACATACCGTCTAGGCGTCGCTTCCCCGCCAAATATAAGCTTATCTTCATTTTGTGGTGTACCTAATTTATGGAAGTATAATTTGTGGAACTGGGTCATTCCAGAGAGTGTACTCCCCTCTTTGGGTTTATCATAACTGCTATAATAAAATCCCTCGTTTCCTTTCCAAGCCAATCCAGAAAATTTAACATCTGTTAAGGTATCGCCCACAACCGATTTATCTTCCGATTTCCAAACAATTACCTTTCGCCAATCAGAACCTCCTTCAGAAATTTGGTAGGCAAATAAACTGCCATCTTTACTAAAGTTAAGTCCTGCCAGGGAAGTGGTTCCATCTGAAGAAAACTTGTTTGGATCAAGAAACACCTCACTTTTACCATCCTCCTTTTCCCTATATAATACCGATTGATTTTGAAGACCATCATTTTTGGAATAGTAGGTATAGTTCCCCTCTTTGAAGGGCGCAGAAAACTTTTCGTAATTCCATAATTTTTCCAAACGTGCCTTCATCACATCCCTAAACGGAATCTGCGCTAGATAATCATTCGTTACCGCGTTCTCGGCTGCAACCCAGGCTTTGGTATTAGCCGCAGTGTCATTTTCCAACCAACGATAGGGATCGGCAACGCTTGTGCCAAAAAAATTCTCCACTACATCGCCTGTTTGCGTGTCTGGATAAGGTTTGAGTTTCATACTGACTGCTGGTTCAATAGTTTTTTGATTACTGTTGCAAGCAGCCACGGTGACGGCAAGAAGCAACAGATTGGAATACTTTTTTAACATGGTTAATGCATTAGTTTTAAATCGTGTGAAATTCCATCAATATTACAAACTTAGATAAATTGCTTTTATATGCAAGATAATTGCGCGGCATATAAAAGTAGTTTATCGGTCTCTCCTCAGCCATTTAGGATTATTTATAGAGGAAATATAAACGCAAAAACACCTACCTTGGTAATAAAACAGCTTTTAATTACCTTCGCATCGATGGTTAAAAACAAAAAAATCTATTTTGCTTCCGATTTTCATTTAGGAGTGCCTACTTATGAAAAAAGTAGAGAAAGAGAAGCCCGCATAGTCCGTTGGCTTGACGCTATTAAAATCGATGCTTCAGAGCTCTATCTCATGGGTGATATTTTTGACTTTTGGTTTGAATATGCAACTGCCGTACCCAAAGGCTTTGTTAGATTTTTCGGCAAGTTGGCGGAATTAGCCGACGCTGGCATAAAAATCACCTTTTTCAAAGGTAACCATGATATGTGGATGTTCGGTTATCTGGAGAAGGAATTGGGAGCAACCATTATCTCAGATGAACTTATAATTGAACGCAGCGGTAAACGTTTTTACCTCCACCATGGCGACGGTTTAGGCCCTGGAGATGCCAAGTATAAATTTCTAAAAAAGTTTTTCAGAAGCCGGTTTTGTCAATGGCTATTTGCCCGCATTCATCCCAACTTAGGCATTGGCATCGCATTGAAATGGTCGCAGAATAGCCGTATCGCAAATGGCAAAAAGGAATCGCAAAAAGGAGTCGAACAAGAGTGGCTAGCCTTATATGCAAAAGAAATCCTGCTAAAAGAGTATTTTGACTATTTTATATTTGGACACCGCCATTTACCTTTAGCAATCGATCTAGGCAATAATAGCAAATACATCAATCTAGGCGAATGGGTAAATTATAATACATATGCCGTTTTTGATGGTGATAGCCTCCAGCTTAAAACCTTTGAGGCTTAAATAAGGTAATTGCCTATAAGCTGTTTGATGTCAATCCGTTCGTGTTATATGCTATTCTTATAAATTACATATACCTACGCCATTGAATAGTAGAAGCTTGAACACCAAAAAATAAACATTTGTGAAAAAAATCCATTTTATCTAAGTTTGTAAACTTTTTGCTTGACGCTAAAACTGCCTAAGCCTGAAGTTCAAATTACACCACTATGCTAGAGAAGTTAGAAGCTATAAAATTGCGCTGGGAAGAAGTAGAACGGGCATTGAGTAACCCTGAGACGGTGAACGACATGAAGCGCTTTGCCAAGCTTAACAAAGAATATAAAGATCTTGGTAAAATTGTTGACGAGTACCATATATATAGGAATATCGTTAGCAATATAGAAACCAACAAAGACATTTTAGCCAACGAAAAAGATCAGGAGTTACGAGAAATGGCCAGAGAAGATCTAGATTCCTTATTAATTCAAAAAGAGGAAAAGGAAGATAAGGTTCGGCTTATGATGATTCCAAAAGATCCTGAAGATAGCAAAAATGCTATGTTTGAAATTAGGGGTGGTACCGGTGGTGATGAAGCAGCTTTGTTTGCTGGCGATCTATACCGAATGTATACCCGTTTTTTCGACCAAAAAGGTTGGCGCGTTGAAGTAATGGATGTTACCGAAGGCACCGCTGGCGGCTATAAAGAGGTTATTTTAAAAGTTAGCGGAGAAGATGTTTACGGACAATTGAAGTATGAATCGGGTGTACATCGCGTACAACGTGTGCCCGACACAGAAACTCAAGGGCGGGTGCATACTTCTGCCGCTTCCGTGGCGGTATTACCCGAGGCGGAAGAAATAGATGTCGAAATTAATCCCGCCGATGTCGAGATGCAGACGTCACGATCCGGTGGTGCTGGCGGACAGAATGTAAACAAAGTTGAAACGAAAGTTCAATTAACACATAAGCCTTCTGGCATTGTAGTGGTTTGCCAAGTAGAGCGTTCGCAGTTAGCGAATCGGGAATTAGCGATGGAGATGCTTCGGTCTAAGCTTTACGAGCAAGAAATTCAGAAGAAAAATGGCGATATCGCAGCCAAACGTAAAACAATGGTATCCTCCGGCGATCGTTCGGCCAAAATACGTACGTATAACTATCCACAGGGCCGTGTAACCGAACACCGTATTGGCTTAACCATGTATAACCTTCCTGCCATTATGGATGGTGATATTCAGGAAATTATAGATGCTTTACAATTTGCCGAAAATGCAGAAAAAATGCAAGAGGGAGGGCTTGATTAATTTTTTTAACAAAAAGGTTTTAATTTTAAAAAATCGCACTATATTTGCAGTCCTCAAAAGAGGGGAATAGGTCCGGTAGTTCAGCTGGTTAGAATACATGCCTGTCACGCATGGGGTCGCGGGTTCGAGTCCCGTCCGGACCGCTGATAGAAAGTCTTTAACTTTTCTAGTTCTTTTAAATTATTATAATATTGGTCCGGTAGTTCAGCTGGTTAGAATACATGCCTGTCACGCATGGGGTCGCGGGTTCGAGTCCCGTCCGGACCGCTGGAATTTGAAAATCTCTAGTTTTAACGCTAGGGATTTTTTTTTCTCCAAACTTTTTCTCCTTTTACGTTCAGGAACAACAATTATTTGCAATTCTTTAGCTTACCTGAACAAAAGGAAAGACAGCTATTCAGGTGAAACTATATTCATAACTATTGGACTCGGCAGGTGTTGAACAAAGTCCTATTCTTTTTTTATTTTTAAACAAACATGTACGGATTAGTATCGCTTCGTAAGGAGGCGGGCAAGACTTTAAAGCTCGCAGGACCTATTATCTTAGGCGAATTAGCGCAAATGGCACTGGCGCTTATTGATACGGCCATGGTGGGCTCGGTAAGTTATAAACAGCTCGCCGCAGCTGCTTTGGTAATGAGTGTTGTCAACATTCCCTTTGTATTCGGCATAGGCATGACCATGTCTGTCTCACAACTCGTTGCCATGGCACATGGGCGCAACGATGCTCAAAAAGTCTCCCATTACTTATTTAATGGTTTTTTATTATGTGCTGTCACTGCCATTGTTATTTCTATTGGCCTAGAATGTAGTAAGCATATCTTATTTAGCTTAAAGCAGGATCCCGAGGTTGCCACAATGGCGGTTCCGTTTTTAAGAATCATTGGCCTATCCATTATTCCCATGATCCTATTTATGGCACTAAAGCAGTTTACAGACGGCTTGGAATATACGCGCACAGCGATGACCTTATCGCTGATTGCATTGCCGCTAAATGCATTCCTAAACTGGCTACTTATTTTCGGAAATTGGGGATTTCCACGATTAGAATTAGTTGGTGCCGCATGGGGCACGCTCATCACCCGAACCCTGATATTTATCGCTTTGACAGTAGTTATTTTTAAACATAAAACTTTTAGGCGTTATATAGCGGCAGGCCGCAGACATTGGAAGTTTAGTTGGCAAACTATTAAAGAATTATTACGCATCGGCATTCCCAGCAGTCTGCAAGCCGGTATGGAAGTGGGTGTTTTTGCTGTTTCAGCCATTCTCGTCGGCACTATTGGCGCCGTAGAACAGGCGGCCCACCAGATCGCCATGAACTGCGCTGCTTTTACCTTTATGGTATCTATGGGCTTAGCTCAGGGTGGATCCATCCGGATTAGCAATGCCTATGGCCGAAACGATTGGAAACACATCCTCGTTATCGGGAAAAGCAGCATGCTTACCGCACTAGCATACGGCGTGATCTGTTTTATTATTTTTATATCATTCAACGGTACGCTTCCACAAATATTCAACAGTAATATGGAGGTGGTTTCATTAGCGGCTTACTTACTTATTTTTGCGGCTATTTTCCAAATTTCAGACGCCACACAGGCGGTAAGCGTTGGCCTGTTAAGAGGGGCCAAAGATGTAAAAATCCCAACGCTCCTAGTAGGTGTTGCATATTGGGTAGTTGGATTGCCTATAGGCTATCTCTTAGCCTTTAAATTTGAGATGGGCGCTCCCGGAATATGGACAGGGTTAATTATTGGGCTCAGTTTAGTATCTGTACTTCTATCATCAAGATTTTTAAATCTAAAAAAGCATATTAAACTGCAAATTTAAATTAATCGCTCGCCGTCGAATTGAAAAGCGTCTCATTATCAATTATTTTGTGTTAATAATTTTAAAATACAAAAATTTAATCTACCTTTGCAGTCCTTAAAATAAGGACAATATTGTTTAATTAATTCAAAATCAAGCAAGTGAATACGTTAAGTTACAAAACTGTCTCAGCCAACAAAAACACCGTTAACAAAGAATGGATCGTTGTTGACGCTGAAGGTGAGATTTTGGGGCGCTTGTCATCTCAGATTGCAAAAGTGATCAGAGGGAAGCACAAGCCTACGTTCACCCCACACGTAGACTGCGGCGACAATGTGATTGTCATCAATGCAGACAAGGTTAAATTGACAGGAAACAAATTAGGCGACAAGCGCTATGTTTCTTACACTGGTTATCCTGGTGGCCAGCGTTTTATTTCTCCCAAAGAGCTATTGGTTAAGCATCCAACCCGTATCGTAGAGAAAGCTGTACGTGGTATGTTGCCTAAAAACCGCTTAGGTCGTGCGCTCTACAAAAATCTATTCGTATATGCCGGTGCAGAACACCCGCATGCAGCGCAAAATCCAAAAACTGTTAAATTCTAAGGAGAAAAGAAATGTCAACAACAAACACTTCAGGAAGAAGAAAAACAGCTGTTGCCCGCATTTATTTATCTGCTGGTAGCGGCAACATTACCGTAAACGGTAAAGACTACAAAGAGTATTTTCCTACACTGCCCTTGCAGTACATTGTTACCCAAAGTACAGAAGTTGCCGGAGCTACTGGCAATTTTGATGTAAAAGTTAACGTAGCTGGCGGAGGCGTTAAAGGCCAAGCAGAAGCGGTGCGCTTAGCAATCGCAAAAGCATTGGTTGAGCTAAACCCAGAGGTGAAACCTGCATTACGTGCCAAAGGTTTAATGACCCGCGATGACCGTATGGTTGAGCGTAAAAAACCAGGACGTCGTAAAGCACGTAAAAGATTTCAATTTAGTAAACGTTAATTTAAGGAGGATCAAACAATGGCAAGAACAACATATCAGGAATTACTGGATGCAGGTGTGCATTTTGGCCACCTTACCCGTAAATGGGATCCGAAAATGGCTAAGTACATTTTCATGGAGCGTAACGGCATCCACATCATCGATTTAAATAAAACCTTAGCAAAACTAGAAGAAGCTGCTTCGGCAATCAAACAAATCGTAAAATCAGGTCGTAAAGTTTTATTCGTAGCTACGAAAAAGCAAGCCAAAGACATCGTTGCTGATCAAGCAAAGGCTGTAAATATGCCTTTTGTTACCGAACGTTGGTTAGGTGGTATGCTCACTAACTTTGCTACCGTTCGTAAGTCTATCAAGAAAATGTCTAACATAGACAAAATGACTAAAGATGGTACTTACGACGTATTATCGAAAAAAGAGAAGCTGATGATTCAACGTGAGCGTATCAAATTAGAAAGCTTATTAGGAGGCATTGCTGATTTGAACCGTTTACCCGCTGCCTTATTCATCATTGATGTTAAAAAGGAACACATTGCAGTAAGCGAAGCGTTAAAGTTGAATATCCCTACTTTTGCAATGGTAGATACCAACTCCGATCCAACAAACATCGATTTTCCAATTCCATCGAATGACGATGCTACCAAATCGATTACGCTAATTACCAACGTAATTAAGCAAGCGATTATTGAAGGATTGGAAGAACGTAAACGTGATAAAGAAGAAGAAGCTGAAAAAGAAGCTGCTGCAGCCAAAGCAAAGGTTGATAGCGGTGAAGAAGTAGCTACTGAAGCTGCACCAAAACGTGAACGTAAAGCTGAAGCTACCGAAGCTAAAGACGGCGAATAATTAAAATCCTGTTATGGGTTAGGGGCGGCCTCTTATAAGTAACGATTAGCTTACTTATGATATGGAGCTCATAACCCATAACTTGTTTATAAAAGCATATTAAATATAAAGGAAAATAAAATGTCTACAGTACAAATTTCTGCCTCAGACGTAAATAAATTGCGCCAACAAACAGGTGCAGGTATGATGGATTGTAAAAAAGCTTTAGTTGAAGCTAATGGCAATTTTGAAGCTGCCGTTGACTACCTACGTAAAAAAGGCGCTAAAGTGGCAGCAAGCCGTCAAGACCGTGATTCTAATGAAGGTGTTGTAATCGCTAAAACTACTTCAGACGGCAAACGCGGCGTAGTAGTTGAAGTAAACTGCGAAACAGATTTTGTTGCTAAAAATGCTGATTTCATTTCTTTCGCCGAAAGTATTGCTGAAGCCGCTATAAATAGCGCCCCTGCAAGCTTGGAAGAACTAAAAGCATTGGAAATAAACGGTTCTAAAATCGCTGATTTATTAATAGACCAAACCGGTAAAATTGGTGAGAAAATTGAAGTTTCCAAATATGAAGTGGTAACAGCTAATAAAGTTATTCCTTACATTCATGGAAATTATCGTTTAGGTGTATTAGTTGGTTTAAGTGACGCCGTTGAGGGCGCTGAAGATGCAGGTAAAGACGTAGCTATGCAAATTGCAGCTATGAATCCTGTTGCTATAGATAAAGATGGTATCGATACTCGTACTATTGAGCGTGAACTGGAAATTGCCAAAGAGCAAATACGTGCTGAGGGTAAACCCGACAACATGGTAGAGAAAATTGCTCAGGGTAAATTAAATAAGTTCTATAAAGATTCTACCTTATTAAATCAGGAATTCGTTAAAGATAGCTCTAAAAACATTGCTCAATTTCTTGACAGCGTTGCTAAAGGTTTAACAGTAACTGCCTTTAAGCGCGTACAATTAGGCGCTTAGCCATTTTAGTTGTTGGTTGCTGGTTATTAGTTGTTAGTAATCATTAGACAACGAGTATCTTTGAAAAAGCCTTTCTAAATTAAAGAAAGGCTTTTTCTAGTTAACAACTGCTCTCATTTTCAGCATAAACCATCAGTTACGAACAACGAGTAACTAATAACGAACAACAACTATCCCGCCCAACCTTCTCGATCTAAACTTCTATAATGAATCGCTTCAGCTAAATGTTCGATCTCGATTTCCTTACTTCCTGCCAAATCAGCGATTGTTCTAGAAACTTTTAATATCCGATCATAGGCCCTTGCCGATAGTCCCAGGCGCTCCATAGCATTTCTCAGCAGTGTCTGCCCTGCCATACTCAATTTGCAAACCTCTCGCACCTTCTTCGACCCCATTTGCGCATTACTATGTATCTGCTCATCTGCATTAAATCGCTTTTCCTGTAATTGTCGTGCATGTTCCACACGCGAACGGATTATTTTGCTCTGCTCAGTTTTTTCTTCGGTTGCTAATTCATCAAAATTAACAGGAGTAACCTCAACATGCAAGTCTATTCGATCTAGCAAAGGTCCTGAGACTTTGCTTAAATACCGTTGAACAATCGCGGGGGAGCAAACGCAATCCTTGTCTGGGTGGTTATAATATCCACATGGACACGGATTCATTGAAGCAATTAACATAAAACTAGCAGGATAATCAACTGTGAGCTTCGCTCTAGCTATCGTAATTTGTCGCTCCTCTAAAGGCTGCCTTAATACTTCTAAAACCGACCGTTTAAATTCAGGTAGTTCATCTAAAAACAAAACACCGTTATGGGCCAAAGAAATCTCGCCCGGTTTTGGGTTACCACCACCACCAACTAAGGCCACATCACTTACGGTATGATGAGGCGCTCTAAACGGTCTAACAGTCATTAAAGACCCGGTAGCAGCTATTCTACCTGCCACCGAGTGGATTTTAGTTGTTTCGAGCGACTCATAGAGGTTTAAAGGAGGTAAAATAGAGGGCAAACGCTTTGCAAGCATTGTTTTACCGGCTCCCGGCGGACCGATCAGAATAACATTATGCCCTCCTGCCGCAGCAATTTCTAAAGCTCTTTTGATATGTTCCTGACCTTGTACATCTGCAAAATCGAACTCATAGTTGTTGATATTACGCAAAAATTCCTTCCGGGTATCAACAGTAATTGGACGCAGTAGCTTTTCACCATTAAGAAACTGTATAACTTCTACTATATTTTCTATTCCGTATACTGTTAAATCGTTAACTATCGCCGCTTCTCTGGCATTTGCCAACGGAAGAATTATTCCTTTAAACCCTTCTTTACGCGCCTGCATCGCAATAGGTAGCACCCCAGTAACAGGTTGTATTCCTCCATCAAGTGATAATTCACCAAGGATAAGATAATCTGCTAATTTCCCCGCATCAATTTGTCCCGAAGCCGCTAGTATTCCTATCGCCATGGCTAAATCGTACGCAGACCCTTCCTTCCTAATATCGGCTGGTGCCATGTTAATGACAATCTTTTGCCGGGGCATGCGATAGCCTCCACTTTGCAATGCACTTTCTATTCTGAAGGTACTTTCTTTAATAGCATTATCAGGTAATCCAACAATAAAATACTGGGTTCCTGACGATATATTAACTTCAATAGTAATAGTAGTTGCCTTAATACCAAAAACGGCGCTACTATAGGTCTTTATTAGCATATAATATAGGCACTGGTTTATTATAAAAACCTAAGATAATAAAAAAGGCGGTACCTTTCAAATAAGGTCACCGCCCGGCTTCTTTAAATAAGCATATTTTACTATCTACCAAATGGTGTTTTTGGCATTCCACGCATCATTTTAGCCGCTAATGCGGGATTTGAAAACTGTTTCATCATCTTACGCATATCGCTAAACTGCTTCATCAACTTATTTACATCATTAATGTCGGTACCCGATCCCTTGGCTATTCGCATGCGTCTTTTTTGATCAATAATATCTGGATTTTCACGCTCAAAAGGCGTCATGGAACCAATGATAGCTTCAATAGGCTTAAAAGCATCGTCGTCTATATCAACGTCTTTAATTGCCTTACCAACGCCAGGTATCATCCCCATGAGGTCTTTCATATTCCCCATTTTCTTGATCTGCTGGATTTGGCTGATAAAATCATTGAAGTCGAATTTGTTCTTGCGAATCTTCTTCTGAAGGGCAGCGGCTTCTTTCTCATCAAATTGCTGCTGAGCCCTTTCTACCAACGAAACCACATCGCCCATTCCTAAAATGCGCGAGGCCATACGGTCAGGGTGGAATACATCTAAAGCATCCATCTTCTCGCCGGTACCAACAAATTTTATGGGTTTATCGACTACAGATTTAATAGAAAGAGCAGCGCCACCGCGGGTATCGCCATCCAACTTGGTAAGTACGACGCCCGTAAAGTCTAATCGGTCATTAAATGCCTTCGCTGTGTTAACGGCATCCTGCCCTGTCATCGCATCTACTACAAACAGGATTTCATGGGGATTAGTGGCATCCTTAACAGCAGAAATTTCATTCATCAACCCCTCGTCTATTGCCAATCTACCCGCAGTATCAACGATAACAACATTATAGCCACTTTTCTTGGCTTCTGCTACACCTTCCTCTGCAATGGCAATAGGATCATTCGAATCACGATTGGTATAGACAGGCACATCCACCTGCTGGGCAAGCACTTCTAACTGGTCTATTGCAGCAGGACGATAGACATCTCCAGCTACCAAAAGTGGTTTCCTACCTTTTTGCTCCTTAAGATATTTTGCCAACTTACCGGTAAAGGTTGTTTTTCCAGCACCATTTAATCCCGCAATCAAGATAACCGTAGGGTTCTTCCCTAATTCGAGTTCTGCTGTAGTTCCCCCCATGAGCTTAGTAAGCTCATCATTCATGATTTTAGTTAGCAACTGCCCCGGAGAAATACTATTCAGTACATTCTCGCCTAGGGCTTTTTGTCTAACTTCATCGGTAAAAGCCTTCGCCGTCTTATAATTAACGTCGGCATCAAGCAACGCTTTACGGATTTCCTTTATAGTTTCCGCTACGTTAATTTCTGTAATATTTCCTTGACCTTTTAAAACTTTAAAGGCTCTGTCCAGCTTATCCTGTAAACTATCAAACATAGATTAAGTAAAAATTCAAAAGTAAAAATAAAAGAAAGTTACGCTTTCTTATGATTCATAAATCCCCGTTACAACAAAATTCTGTAAACGGCAATAACGAAGACACAAAGATACAGAATTATTTTGCCTTCTCTATCACCTCATTGTTTAGCCTAATGTACTCATCGCTGTTAGCCTTTTCAGCAGCCAGCTTCCCCAATTCAGCAGTAGCGCTGGCACCTAACTTGTCGCCTTTTTTTAACTGAATTTGCGCTTTCCAATAATAGGAATAAGGCAGTTCTGGATTTGCCTTTACCGCTTCGTTAGCCCAATTCAGGGCCTTATCCAAATCCTTATTATTATTTAAATAATATTGAGCAGCAGCCAGATAAGGCTTTTTATCGCCTTGCATAGCTTGATCTATTGATGCCATGATTCCGGCATCCTGATCAACACGAATATCAAAAGCTATAGATGTGTTCTCCCAGCTCAAACGCAATTTCGCGACGGTAGCACTCACCTCAGGGAAATCGATAGTGAATGTTTCCACTTTGGCCGGTACTTTTTCGCTCTTCACATTAAATCTCAACACATCATCTGCTTCATTGTAAGTATAGGCTCCCCATTGCTTGCTGTTCTTATTCAGAATAACTGTCCATTCACCTTTATTAGGAATAGTAAACAAACCATAGGTTCCAGTCGGCACTACTTTCCCATTGATAATAACATCACCGCTGAAAGTTAAAGTGGTAGCCCCATTTGCTCCAGTACGCCAAACTTGGCCATAAGGTTCAAGCGCTCCAAAAATTTTGCGCCCTTTCACATTCGGTCTCGAATAATTCAGCGTTATTTGGCTTATTCCTAAATCCTGCGTAAGCACCTGCGTACTACTTGCGGCAGGTAGTTTTAGCTGTTGGGCGGTAGCATTCCCCGCAATAACTGCAATGGCAAATAATAAAGCTATTGCCGGTTTTAAAAAATCTGATTTCATCTATTTATTTTTTTTAATGGTTGATGAGTGCTCAATGTAAATAATCATTGCCCTGTGTCCAATATTATTTACATCTCGGTTTCATAAGTTTTTTGAAACAATAAACAGTTCTGACAGTCATAGCGCAATGACATACCTTTATGACTGCCATTTTTTTCGAAGATAACCATTCTAAAGAAATTTGAGCATCCCATATACAAAAAAAAATTCGGAATAGTTTTAAAATTAAAAGAATTGTATTATTTTGGATATAAAATCTAAACCTGCTGAACAACGAACAACCAACCTAAGATCATCTCATGGAAAAATCTACTAAATCGCCAATAATTTACCACGAAGCAAAATCTATTTGGAGCAAAATCACCACAGATACTCGAATGAAAGACATCGAAATAGATTTGGCTATCCACAAAAAATTGCTGCAATTCTTTCACGTAGGTGATTTCTATTATTATTTGTTTAATTTAAGAAGAATGGATTTTGATTTTATCAGTCCGGAAGCAACCAATCTGTTAGGTTATCCTAAAGAACAACTTACAGTTCCCTTTTATCTTTCTATTATCCATCCGGAAGATTTACCTTATTTCATGGCATTTGAAAGACAAGTAGTGGATTTCTTTAATCCGCTTCCAAAGGATAAAATAGGCAAATATAAAGCGCGTTATGATATACGTTTACGAAAATCCAGTGGAGAGTATATACGTATTTTACATCAAATGATTGCTATTATCCCAAATAATGAGGGAGTACAGGAACAGTCATTGGGTGTTCATACGGACATAACTTATCTTAAAAGTGAAGGAGCGCCTAAACTGTCGTTTATCGGCTTTGATGGGGAACCTTCTTTTGTCAATGTAAGCCAACAAACCAATTTGCTTCCGTCTCGGGAGTTGTTAACAAGTAGAGAAAAGCAGATTGTTCATTTACTCATAGAAGGAAAAACGAGCAATCAGATTGCAGATTATTTATTTATTAGTGCTGATACCGTTAAAACCCATCGCAAGAATATTCTAAAAAAAACCAATTTAAAAAGCACCGCAGAACTTATTTCAAATGCCATAAAAAAGGCTTGGCTCTAGAATTTAAATACAACGCCAAATCCTAAATTCGGCAAAACATGCTCAAAATACCCCTTAATGGGTATTGTTAAGATTGATAGGGCTTCCTATTATTGCCCCAATCAATCATTAACGAAATGTATCAATCAAAATTCCTATTAAAAAAATGCAAAATATACGTTATGTTTTGCCTATTCTGCTTATGTTATTCCAAAAGTCATGGTGGTTCCAACCGCGACTCGCTAATGTTATACGATAAAAACATCGTGAAAGTTAACATCATGGGTTTTATGCTCCGGAATTTCTCTTTTCAGTATGAACGGATGATAAGTCCAAGAATTTCAGCTAATCTGGGTTTTCGCTTTATGCCAAAAGGTAATGTACCGATGGTGTCGTCCTTTAAAAGCCTAATGGACGACGATGTTTATGAAAATTTACGCAATATTACCTTGGGAAATACCGCCATCACACCCGAAATACGTATCTATTTTGGCAGGAAAACGGGTCCTCTTGGTTTTTATGTTGCTCCTTATGTCCGCTTTGCACATTATGATGTGACTTACCCGCATTTCGAATATGAGGTGTACAGTGAAGATGGGGACTATATCGAAGATAAAACACTCGCGTTAACCGGCAAAGCCAACACAACCACCGCTGGTTTCTCTATTGGTTCTCAATGGAAAATAAATAAATGGGTATACCTCGATTGGACCATCTTTGGCCCAAGCTATGGTGGTATCAACGGAAATCTAAACGGTTCGGCTTCCCTCAATGAACAGGAACAAGAAGCGCTGCGGGAAGCCTTGGAAGACCTCGAAATACCCATTGCCAAAACAACGGCAACAGTTGATGCCAATGGAGGCAGATTAAAAATAAGCGGTCCATGGGCGGGAATACGTACGAGCTTATCTATTGGTGTAAAATTCTAAATAACCCTTAATACTAAAATAAATTTTTATGAAAACGCTTAAAACAATTATTGGATTATTCTTGCTAACGGCTACGTTAACGTCATGCGATAAAGAGACCAAAGACGATGCCGATGTTGCTATTATAGGTTTATGGCAGGCAACTAAAGAGATCGAAGTAGAATTCGAAGATGGAAAAAAGGTGAACGAGGATACCGAGACTGATCCTGGTTTTTATATCGAATTCCGTAATGACGGCCGGATATATGAAGACGGAGAGCTAACGGGCACTTACCAGCTATCTTCAGACAAGAAGAAACTGACCGTGCGTAGCGAAGACGAAACTATCGACTACGACATTAAGACGCTCACCAAATCGTCTCTCATTCTATATCGAGAATATGATTATACAGAAGATGGTAAGACCTATCATGAGACCGCTGAAGTACACTTCAGGAAAATAGAAAAATAACAGCTATCAAGCTAAGAAAGGTAATCAATAAAGTTAACATGGGCAGACGATACTGCTCATGTTAACCAGTATTAATGGGAACAATGCTCAGTTAAGATTTACTGCTAGTTCTTAATCTGCCATCAAAAACTATTCAGTACTTCTTTTGCTTGATTGACAAAGTGCGACGCTGGATGCCGACCAAGTGCATTTACCTCAAAGGAGCTTATCACCTGATTCAATCGATCTAGCTCCTTGCTTCTTCCTTGATCTTTTAATTCTTTCCGGAGGATTCTAACCTTTTCAAAGTCTTGAATACCTTCTATTAATCTTTCGAAACGGATAGAACTGCGCGCACCAGGGTAAACCAGCCAGGCATCGCCAGCCGCCCATGTTCCATACCTGGTGTCTTGTAAAGGATTAGGCCCCCAGCAATTATACGCCCAGCGTAAATAGCCATCAAAATCCTTGTTCAAAGCATACCAAGCAAACCAAGTAGCTTCGGCGGATGTTGACGAAGTAAAAGTGTTGGGAAAAGGTTCTGCACAACAGGTATAAAAGGTAGTAGTAAAGCCTTTTTGCCTACGTTGCTGTATTAAATCAGGACTCAGCTCATGCCGCAATGCTACACAGTAATCCGCTAGTTCATTGTATAGTTCAGGATGGTCGCCTCCAGCTAAAGATATTTTGAAATCTGGATCAGCCTCTTTGATAATAGCAATTGCTTTTTGCATATCTTTCATCTCTCTTTCATCCATTGCGATAGTGGTCTTTCCGAACCAGCCTTTTGCCTTAAGATGCGCAGCAAAATCAACAAGCATTGTTTTCCAGTGTTCCTTATATGCCGCATCTTCGGGCTTAGCTGTCAAAAGCTCTTGCTTTCCGCTTGCTTCATCGAAATAATAGAACTTTAAGTTCCAGGGAATCATGCTATAACACTCAATAAATTTATTTATCCCAAAGCCCATCATATATTCAACCCACTTATCAAAGTTACTATAATCGTAAGTCCAAGAACCGTCTTTCTTCTTTGTCCACTTAATCATACTTTCGTAAACATCAAAGGTTTGTCCGTTCCAAGGATCATAAATTATACTAGCCGTGATAGACTTCTGGCCCGCATCTGCCAATAGCTGCATGTAGGGGTGCATAGCGTCGAAATGTTCTTTAGACCAAGGTTTAACCCCATAGACTCTTGACACAGCATATGGATTTTGCCACAAGTCTAAGTGATACGACCAGTCTTTTGCCTCCGGTAGTGTATGATTTAAAACCTCTATTTCAAAAGGCAATATTTTTTGTTCATTGTTAGCCATTATCGTTAGTTGCCCGTTATAGATTCCCGGAGATGCATCTGCTGGTATTTGAATGCTTAACCATATAGGCCGGCTTGTTTTACCATCTATAGCTAACGAAGAAACGTTATCAATAAGGTCTGCAACCAAAGAAGTATCAAGTCCTTTGGGAATTCCACACCCAGACTTTAAATCACCGAGATGATCTGTTAAGACATAACGAACAAAATTAGTATTGATATGATCAGTCCCTATCACATTGCCATTCTTGTTCTTTAGCGCAGAGGTTTTTAAGGAAACCTCTTGTAGGGGTTGGTTCGTCCATATCAATGCCTGTGTATGAACTTTCTCTCCCTGCCAGGCCTTGGTTTTCCAACGGTTAATCAATTGCTCTTTTTCTGGAGGAGCTGACCGTCTAAAGGGTTCGTCTACAGATACAAAACTGGAATGCCATGTCCCTGTTACTTCATTCCATATACGTTGATCCACTGGGTGAGGATCACTTAACTCTTTCACCTGCGTATAGGCTGGCAATTGTGCTTTTCCATAAAATGTGCTGAATAGAAACACGGCTAGTAGTAGCTTCTTCATAACTTATAGCTATCGTTCATAAAAAAGGGGCTGTATCAAAAGAAGCAATTGTACTGCTTTTTGTCATTCCGAGGCACGAGGAATCTAGTTTAGAACCATTAAAGCTGCTTTTAGATCCTTCCTTTGTCAGGATGACACCTTTTGATACAACCTCTTATATTAACTTCTTGGTTTATTTTCTTCCTAACTTGTGTCCCGCCACGGCGTAATACCAGATTACCAGATAACACGGTATCATAATCCAGTAAGCCAATTGCGGATTCCAGACATCCGCCAGCGCACCATAAATTACGGGTATAACAGCACCTCCAGCCAAACCCATAACCAAAAGAGACGATGCAGCCTTCGTAAACCTACCCAAGCCAACAATAGCCAGCGGCCATATCGCAGGATAAACTAGTGAATTGGCCAGGCCTAATAAAGCAATAAAACCTACGGATACATAGCTGTGGGTAAATATCGCTCCCAGACTAAAAATAATCCCGAGCAAGGCACATACTTTCATCGCCTTCTCCTGCTTAATATATTTTGGAATACACACAATACCTAAAACATAACCCAAAACCATGCAAGACATGGTACCCATAGTAAAGTATTTTGCAACCTCTAACTTGATACCTTGCGAAGAACCGTAACTAATGATCGTATCTCCTGCAATCACCTCTACCCCTACATACAAGAACATCGTAACAAAGCCCAATATCAAATGAGGGAAATGAAACAAACTGCTTTTCCCCTGATTAGCAGAGGTGGCTAGCTCATCCTCTTTATCTGTATCAATTTCTGGCAGACTAGATCGATAAATTAAAAAGGCAAGAACAGCTAAAACCAAAATAATGCAACAATAAGGAAAGATCACGCGGGATGCCAACTCATTCAGTTCTGCAATCTTCTGGATTTCCGGCAAAGATTCGATACGGGCGGTAAGTGCATCGGCGTCACTAAGTACAACTGTACCTAATATAATAGGCGCGAAACCGCCCGCCAATTTATTACAGATCCCCATAATACTGATCCTTTTAGCCGCACTTTCCGCCGGTCCTAAAATGGTTATATAGGGATTTGAAGCTGTTTGTAAAATAGCTAGTCCTGTTCCCTGAACGAAAAGCCCTAAAAGAAATAAAGCATAGGTTCTAGAAAGTGCAGCCGGAATAAACAACAGGGCCCCTACAGCCATAATAACCAATCCAACTGACATACCATTTTTAAAACCAAATACCTTTAATACCTTGGTGGATAAAGGGGCCATCACTAAATAAGCAATATAAAAGGCAAATGCTACCAAATAGGCCTGGAAATGGTTTAACTCACAAGCAATTTTTAGATAAGGAATTAGAACGGAATTCAGCCAGGTAACGAAACCGAATATAAAGAATAGTGCACCGATTATAACGATTGGATTAATGGTGCTCTTACCGATATTACCGGCGCTTGAGTTTTGGTTCATATGAAAAAGGTAGTTAGTATCTTAAAAATAAAGCTTGAAAATAACAAAATTCTAATAATGTCTTTACAAGGCTAATAAAATAATTCCACATTTTTAAACAAAAAATTAATGCAAACGGTTGCTTAATTCAATGTATAAAAAAGAGGCACCCCGATTTCCCATCAAAGTGCCTCCAAAAACCTAAACCTTATCACAAAACCATTACCTGGCTTTACTGATATTATGAGAACAGCTAAAATTTTAAATGGTTTTAAATATTATTACACCATTGTTTCTAAATACCGCTCTTTTATAACATTCTTATGGTGGTTTAAGTGCCCAGCAATAATGTATAAAAAAGCTCTTACACTTATCAGCCGGTCCGAGGCCAATCCTCTACGGCTCAATTCAGTGTCATTAAAGGTACTAAAGAGTGCAACATTCGATTTCCTTAATAGCACGAATTCTTCTGCGAGGGAAGCTAGGTTCCGTTCGTTAAACCGGGCATTAGACACAAAATCTTCTTGTTCAAACCCCGGTAAGGCTTTCGTATCATTCCGCGCAAAGCGAAGTGCCCTATAGGCCATAATACGCTCGGTATCCAACACATGCCCTACCACCTCCTTAATTGTCCACTTACCTTCCGCGTAAGCATATTCTGATCTTCCAGTAGGCACTGCATCTAAAAAAGCAGGAAAACTGGTTATCTGTTCATTAAGTACCTGCATAACATCTCCAAAAACGGTGTCAATGTAGGTTGCATAAAAGGCCGGAAATTCATCAGATTTTAGCTGGCTCATAGGTTAAACTACTTTTTAATATAATTCTAAAAGTGGTTCCTTTACCAACTTCAGAATCTTTTACAAAAATTTGTCCTTTATGATAATTTTCAATTATCCGTTTTGTAAGAGAAAGACCCAATCCCCACCCGCGTTTCCGTGTAGTATAACCTGGTTGGAATACGGCCTCGAATTTATTCCTCGGAATTCCCTTCCCCGTGTCGCTAATATCTATAAATATCTGCTCTTTAGCAATATTTTCGCTAATTATTATATTTATTTCACCAGCTGATTCTATGGCATTGGCTGCATTCTTTAAGATATTCTCGATCACCCAGTCAAATAAAGGCACACTTAATTGCGCTTCTACCGTTTTATCGCCAGTAACGGAGAATTTAATCTTGTCACTCGTTCGCACCTTAAAGTAACGCACAAAACTGTTCACTACCGGGTACACTGCATGGTTTTCCAATATAGGTTTAGAGCCAATTTTCGAAAACCGATCGGCAACGATCTCCAGTCGTTTGACATCATTCTCCATTTCGCCTAAAAGGGGGTCATCTTCTGCATCAAATTTGGCCTTCATCAGTTCGAGCCATGCCATCAAAGATGAGATCGGTGTTCCGAGCTGATGTGCCGTTTCTTTAGCCAATCCAACCCATACCTGATTTTGCTCAGATTTTCGCATGCTATTAAATACAGTATAAGCAATGCCAAGAAATATAGCAATCAACGTTAACTGTACATAAGGAAATACCCTAAGCTGTGTTAACAATAACGAATCTTTATAATAAACATACCATTTCTCTCCTCCCGATAAATCGATTACAATAGGCAGGTGCCGCTCTTTCATGACAGACAATTCATACTGAAAATAATCGGGATCGTACTTCGGTAGATTGGCATCGTTATGGCTAACATCCTCCACATCATACAAGGTCTTGGTAGAATCTAAGCCACGCCAGTAGATAATACTGTCTTTTGAGTCTGTTATAATCGCTGGCACCTTTAAACTGTCGCGAACCCCATAGATATAGGTAATGTATTCATCATTTACATCGGGCATGGCGTACATGTTTTTTGTACTTATTGCCCACACCGAAGCCTTTGTACGCTCAGCATCCGAAAGGTTTTGCACCAAAAAATTTGTATACCATAAAGAGGCCGCTGCTATTATGGCAGCAAAAATAAGCAATAGAAACTTCCACCGCTGGTTATATTGATATGGATTCATTCCTCTTAGTCGTTGGTTTTTAGTTTTTAGTTATTAGCTATCGGTAATCTCCGAACAACGAACAGCTAACAACGAAACAGAGAGCCAAAGTACAAATTTTATACAATTAACTACAAGGTTTGACTTTTTGACAACCTGCAAATAACTATCTTTGCAGGATGTCAGCAGATAAAAAAGTAAGAGTTCGTTTTGCTCCCAGCCCAACCGGAGGTTTGCATTTAGGCGGTGTCCGTACCGCTTTGTTTAATTACCTTTTTGCTAAAAGCCAAGATGGCGATTTTATCCTACGTATTGAAGATACAGATCAGAGCCGCTATGTGCCCGGAGCGGAAGAATATATTTTAGCTTGCCTGGAATGGTGTGGACTAAAACCTGACGAAAGCCCGCTTCATGGCGGACCCTACGGGCCCTATAGACAAAGCGAGCGGAAGGCGCGCTACAAAGAATTTGCAATCCAATTAGTTGCTAGCGGTTATGCATATTACGCATTTGATACACCAGAAGAACTTGACGCACAGCGTAAGGTAGTGCCTAATTTTAAATATAGTCACGAAAATAGAAACCAACTTAGGAATTCGCTTAACCTCGAAAAGGCCGAAGTTGATCGGCTATTAGCAGATGGAGTTCCCTATGTTATTCGCATTAAAATGCCTGCAGACGAAACAATAAGCTTCGACGATATGATCCGTGGCACGGTAAGCTTTGAAACTTCTTTGGTTGACGACAAGGTGCTTTTAAAGGCAGATGGCATGCCTACCTATCATCTAGCCGTGGTTGTAGATGACTATCAAATGAAAATTACACATGCCTTTCGGGGTGAAGAATGGTTACCATCAGCACCTGTACACCTGTTACTTTGGGAATACCTGGGCTGGAAGGATGACATGCCGCAATGGGCTCATTTTCCACTTATCCTGAAACCCGATGGCAATGGGAAGCTTAGCAAAAGAGATGGCGACCGACTTGGTTTCCCTGTTTACGCCATGAACTGGACCGATCCAAAAACAGGAATGCTCACTAAAGGCTTTAAAGAATTAGGCTTCTTGCCCGAAGCTTTTATCAATATGTTAGCCTTATTGGGATGGAATGACGGAACAGATCAGGAAATATTCACACTCGATGAGCTAATTCATAAATTTACCGTTGAACGCATCAGTAAGGCTGGCGCTAAATTTGATTTCGAAAAAGCGAAGTGGTTTAATCATGAATGGATTAAGCATACAGAAAACCACCTGCTACTTCCCAACATAAAGCATTTACTTACCTCACATGAGATTATAAGTGATAATGACCCGTATATAGGCCAAGTCTTAAGTTTAATAAAAGATCGGCTTACGTTTACTTCCGACTTTTGGGAGCAGGCCTCATTTTTCTTTGTTGCTCCAGCTAGTTATGATCTGGAGGCTATTAAAAAGAAATGGAACGACGAGAAAACTGATTTTTTTGAGCGCATTATCCCCCAACTAGCCGTATTTGAGCCTTGGCATACGGAAGAGTTAGAGCATTTCTATAAATTGGCTATCCAAGCAAGCGGCTTAAAATTAGGCGAGCTTATGCTTCCTTTCCGCATTATGCTTGTTGGCGGCAAATTTGGTCCACATGTATTTGATATTGCTAAATTATTAGGTCGCGAAGAAACTATTATCCGGATGAAGAAGGGTTTAGCGGCCATACTAGCTTAAGCGGATGAAGGGGCTCGTAACAAAATCTACCGGAAGCTGGTATACCGTAATAGCAAACGATGAGGAATATGAATGTCGTATTAAGGGAAGATTCCGTATTCAGGATATTAAAACTACTAACCCAATTGCTGTGGGCGATTGGGTTGAAATTGAGCCCGAACCCGATCAGCAAACAGCAGTCATTGTAAAGCTATTCGACCGGAAGAACTATATGATCCGGAAATCCATTAATCTATCCAAACAAGCCCAGATTATTGCTTCAAATCTAGATCAAGCCTATCTTGTCGTAACTTTGGCCTCTCCGCCTACCTCATTGGGATTCATCGATCGCTTTTTAGTAACCGCAGAAGCTTATGATATCCCCGCAAGTATTCTCTTCAATAAGCTAGATTTATTTAGTGAAGAGGGCTTAGAGATTCTTAAGACCTATCGTTCCGTTTATGAGCACTTGGGCTATCCTTGCTTTGAGGTTTCTGCGCTTAAAGGTGCTAATGTTGATGGTGTTCAAGCGTCGCTAATAGGCAAAACAACGCTCATCTCCGGCCACAGTGGTGTGGGAAAGTCTACGCTTATTAACCGCATCATTCCAGCAGCTTCTCTTCGTACCGGAAAAATATCCGACTGGTCTGACAAAGGGAAACACACCACCACTTTTGCGGAAATGCTAGCACTGGAAGAGGGCGGTTATATTATTGATACACCCGGAATCCAAGAATTAGGGATTATCGATATTGAACAGCAAGAGTTAGGTCATTTTTTTCCCGAGATGCGGGCACTTATGCACAATTGCCGCTTTAATAATTGCCGGCATATTAATGAACCCGGATGTGCGGTATTGCAAGCTCTGGCTAGTGGCGAAATTGAGCCGAGCCGATACGATAGCTATTTAAGCATCTATCATGGTAATGATAGTAGAGCCTAAGCACTACATACATTATTTTATTTCTGATTGCTAAATAAAAAGGAACCTTTAATTATTCACCATATGTCTTCTTTAAATGTGTTCATGAACTCGCGTTGCTCGGTTTATGCGCTGATCGCGCAGATTTTTTTCTACTTTGTCCGCAACAAAGTAGCAAAGTGCCTGGCTGCTTCGCTACGTTGCAATACGTGGCCAACATGCCCCTCGCAAAAGGAGACACACCCTTCACTGCCCTACCCTTCGTTTGTCTTTTGCTTTATTTCAGTTAGCTTTGCTCAGAAATCAACACAGGCATGTTCGACTGCCGATTGCTGCCTGCGCAAAGCTAGGCCACTTTTCGTTCTTCGGAACGGTTATGCTTGCTAGCAACAATCCTCCGTTCTGCTTAAAAACCGCCTTAGCAGTAGCGGTATGCAATGGGATGCACTACCGTTGTAGCTGCTGGGTACAGCGGGAGCTTTTTATTCACTATGCTCTAGTTTTCAGGAGTGTTCATGAACTCACTACGCTCGGTTTTGTTACTTTTTTTCGCGGTGACCACGAAGTAGCATGAGTACCTTTGAAAACAAGCAATTCACGAATAAAAAAAGTAAAATTAAAGGTTCCCTTATAACCAACAACTTCACCAGCTTAGCTAAAAGAAAATAGCTTTCTATTAATTCTCCAACTTTTTTGATTTGATCCTATAAAGTATATTAATAACCTGCCAAAAAAAATCCGCAGTGATGACTACGGATTTAGGCATATATGTTATTGAACGGTTATACCGTCATAATATCTTTTTCTTTCACTTCTGCCAGCTTATCAATCTGGATAATAAAATTATCGGTGAGTTTCTGTACTTCTGCTTCCCCAATTTTTATTTCATCCTCAGACACACCATCGTTTTTCAATTTTTTAATGCCGTCGTTGGCATCTTTCCGAATATTACGTACGGCCACTTTCCCTTTTTCGGCCTCATCTTTCACTCTTTTTACCAGCTCTTTGCGCCGCTCTTCAGTCAAAGGAGGTACAGCCAAACGGATTATATTGCCGTCGTTTTGCGGATTTAGCCCTATATTAGAATCTATGATTGCTTTTTCAATAGCCCCCAGTAAATTTTTCTCCCAAGGTTGAATAACCAAGCTGCGAGCATCAGGTGTGTTGATGTTACCCACCTGCGAAAGGGGGGTTGGTGTGCCATAGTAGTCAACATGGATACCATCTAACATGGAAGGCATCGCTTTACCCGCGCGAATTTTGATTAACTCAGCTTCTGTATGCGATATTGCTTTTTGCATAGAATCACTAGCGTCTTCTAACTGTAACTTTATTAGGTCATTCATATGAATTATAATATTTTAATGCCCACCCGCCAGTGGCGGATTCATATCTTCCTGTCTCAATGAAGACAGAAATATTTCATAATCTTACAAAGATTTGCCCAAAAATAAGATTTTTTATTTAGTGTTTTAAGGAAACATAAATATTTCCATGCAAAATCGACCTAAGGAAAAGGCCACATCGATAATGCGCTGTATTTCATCCGTAATTAATTTTTTTCATCGGTGAGATCCCTGCCTGCGGTAGGGCAAGAAGCTTACCATGTTTTAAAATTTACATTTCCCTGTGGACGGTTCCTCTATAAAAAAGTTTCTCAATGGTTGAGGAGAGATTGATTCCAATCGTATACGAATTAGTAAAATCAAACAATATTTACTTTTTCCTTGATAAATTAAAAATAAACTCTTTACTTTACTGCCAATTACAAAAATGACAACAAATACCATTACAACATCCATTACTACAACCATCGGGATAATCAATCGCCGGGGGAAGTAATTTTTATGTTGTAATAAACGCGATAAAACATAAAAGGCGCTTCTCTCGGAGAAAGCGCCTTTTTTAATTAAAAGCTATTAAGCGCATTTAAAATATAGAAATTAATGAAAGTACTTAAGTTTGGTGGTAGTTCTGTAGGATCGGCAGAGAGCATCAATAGTTTATTGGAAATCCTAAAACAGGCATATTCCCAAGGAGAGAAGCCTGTAGTGGTATTGTCTGCCATGAGTGGTGTTACCAATCTCTTAACAAAAATGGCAGAAGATGCCGAACAAGGTACTCCCTTTAATCATGCCTTAAAAGAGTTGGAGCATAAACATTTTGCCGTTATAAAACAGCTTATCCAGATTAAGAATCAGAACCCTGTTTTCACGCAGCTCAAAATTTTCCTGAACGAACTAGAAGATTTACTCCAAGGTATTTTTAATTTGCGTGAGCTTAGTCCACAGAGCAAAGATTTGGTTATCAGTTATGGTGAACGCTGTTCAACATTCTTAGTTTCCAAAATTGCAGAACAGTATTTCTCCGAAAGCCTATTTGTAGATGCCACTGCCTTAATAAAGAGCGATAGCAATTTTGGTAATGCTAAAGTAGATCTGCTACAAAGTGAGCAACTAATCCGCCATTTCGCCGAACAGCATAGGGCTAATTTCCTTTTCGTTACTGGCTTCATTGCGGCTAATGAAAACGGTAGAATTACCACCTTGGGCAGAGGCGGAAGCGACTATACTGCTGCAATATTCGGAGCCGCCCTACAAGCAGAGGCTATTGAGATCTGGACAGATGTTGATGGCATGCTGACTGCCGACCCCCGTATGGTAAAGAAGGCTTTTCCTTTACCTGTACTGTCGTATACCGAGGCCATGGAATTATCCTACTTTGGCGCAAAAGTAATTTACCCACCAACTATGATTCCGGCCTTTATGCGGAAAGTGCCCATCGTTATTCGGAATACCTTTAATCCAAATTTTGAGGGCACAGTTATACAGTATAGCAGTGGCAAGACCACTTTCCCTATAAAAGGAATTTCCTCTATTAATGCCATCAGTGTTATTAACCTTAGTGGCAGTGGCATGATCGGCAAAGCAGGTTTTAGTGGACGCCTGTTCTCCCTGCTCGCACACGAGCAGATTAATGTGGTGCTTATCACCCAATCGTCCTCCGAACACAGCATTACCTTTGCGGTACACCCGGCTGATGCATTGAAAGCTAAACGATTAATAGAAACCGAATTTGAATTGGAGCTCCTTGCAAAAAAAATAGAGCCACCGATAATAGAAGAAGATTTAGCGGTACTTGCTGTGGTGGGCGAAAACATGAAACACACGCCGGGTGTGTCAGGCCGTTTATTTTCTGCTTTAGGACGCAATGGCATTAATGTGCGCGCTATCGCACAGGGTTCTTCCGAATACAATATCTCTGTAATCATCGGCAAAACAGATCTGTCTAAAGCTTTAAATACGGTACACGACGCTTTCTTCACCGAGCTCAAGAAAACGCTACATGTATTCAACTTAGGTACCGGCAATATAGGATCTACTTTGTTTAAGCAATTGTTAGCACAACGAGACTTTCTCCGCGACAATAACGATATACAGATTAAAGTGATCGGAGTAGGCAACTCCCGCAAAATGTTATTTGACCCAGAAGGTGTTTCATTGGAAAGCTGGCAAGAAGAACTCGATAATAGAGGAGAACAAGCAAACTTAGCAGCGTTTATCCAAAAGATGAAAAAACTTAATTTGCCTAATTGTGTCTTTGTAGATAATACCGCTAGCCTTGAACCAACTAAACATTACCTGAATATTTTTGAATCGAACATATCGATTGTAACCTGCAATAAGATTGCTAATTCATCCAGTTATGCGCAATATAAACGTCTACATGATACCGCGCGTAAACATGGTGTAGATTTTCACTACGAAACTAATGTAGGAGCGGGGCTTCCAATTGTGCGTACTTTAAAGGATTTAATGATGAGCGGCGACCGCATCATTCGTATTGAAGCCATTCTTTCGGGCACCATTAGTTATATTTTTAATAATTTTACCGGAGCAGCTTCTTTTTACGATGTCGTAAAAAAAGCCCAGGCGCTCGGTTATACCGAACCCGACCCTCGTGACGATCTCCGTGGAACAGATTTTATGCGAAAGATGCTCATTTTGGCGCGCGACGGTGGAAATGTTATTGAGGCAGAAGATGTTCAATTAGGCGCCATTCTTCCCGAAGCTTGTTTAAATGCACCAACGGTGGATGATTTTTATGCAGAATTAAAAAAGGCGGACGATTATTTTAATTCACTTAAGGAAAAAGCGCAACAGGAAAATAAAGCTATTCGCTATATCGGCAAGCTGGAAGACGGGAAAGTAAACATTGGACTGGAACTGGTAGACGAAAATCATCCCTTTTTTAATCTATCGGGAAGCGATAATATTATCTCCTTTACCACGGAGCGATATAAGGAACGGCCACTGGTAGTAAAAGGCCCCGGTGCAGGCAGCGAAGTAACGGCCGGTGGTGTATTTGCTGATTTGGTTAATGCCGGAATGTAAGGCGCGAAAAGCTTCTGGGTTATAAGTTTTAAGTTGTACGTTTTAAGAGCAGAAAGCCGTAAAGCTTAAAGCAGACAGCTTAAAAAGACATCAGATGAAGTGAACAGATTACAATTCACTGATTACTTATAAGCTAGTGCACAGGGAAAGCGCGTACTTATAAAGCCTGCCTGCGGTAGGCAGGTAAAACTTACAACGTAAAACTTAAAAAAGTCTTAATACTTAAAAAACACATCTAACTACTTTGTACTATATACTAATAAAATGGAATTAGCAACAGAAAAAGAACCGGCAGGCAAAGCCGGGAAAGAGCGTGATCAGGTGCGTGTGTTTGCGCCTGCTACTGCGGCCAATTTGGTGTGTGGCTTCGATATCCTCGGGCTTGCGCTCGACGAACCTGGAGATGAAGTGCTCATGAAACGATCGGATGAGCCAGGCGTTAGACTAATAAAGATTACCGGCGATGACGGCCGCTTGCCGCTTGAGCCAGCCAAAAATACCGTAAGTGCCTGCGTGCAAATGCTGCTAAAGCATTTGAACAGGGAAGATGTTGGGGTTGAAATTGAATTACATAAACATATGCCTATTGGCAGCGGACTCGGTTCTAGTGCCGCAAGTACAGTGGCAGGGTTGTATGCCATTAATCTGCTACTTGGGCAGCCACTGAGCAAAAGCGAGTTACTGCCTTTTGCCATGAAAGGCGAAGAACTGGCTTGTGGGCATGGGCATGCCGATAACGTAGCACCATCTCTATTTGGTGGGATTACCCTAATTAAGAGTTATGACCCTTTAGAGGTAATTGCTTTACCTGTACCGAAAGACTTGTATTGTTCAGTTGTTTTTCCGCATGTAGACGTCCCTACACGCGCCGCGCGTCAGATGATTCGTTCTAAAATCGAGCTCAAAGATGCCGTAATCCAGTGGGGCAATATCGCCGGATTAGTCAGCGGCTTTTTCATGAACGATTATGGGTTGATTGGCCGAAGTATGCAGGATGTACTGATAGAGCCCACCCGAGCTATTTTAATTCCTGAATTTTATGAAATGCGCGAAGAAGCAATGGCGTCCGGCGCCTTAGGGTTTGGCATTTCAGGTTCGGGTCCATCGGTATTCGCCTTCGCCACCAGTCTTGCAGACGCAACAACTATTACAAACAATATCGTTAGCCATTTAAAGTCCAAAGATATCGACAGTAATGGCTATGTATCAGCGGTAAACCAGCAGGGGCCGCGGGAGCTTTAAATTTAGACATAAGACAAAAGTATCAAGACACCTGCCTGCGGTAGGCAGGCAAGACCTATTTTAGCGTAAAGGTTCAAAGTAGAAAGGCAGAAAGGTTTCCACCGCCCGTACTACAAAAAGTCCTGATACTGATGTCTTGATACTTGATACCAAACAAAAAATGAAACTATACAGTACAAACAATAAAAATCTAGCAGTATCCTTTAAAGATGCTGTTTTTAATAGCCTTCCAGCAGATAAAGGTTTATATATGCCTCATAACATTCCTACCTTGTCGGCAGATTTCATCGCTAACCTGGATAAGTATTCCTTACCTGAGATCGCGTTTGAAATAGCGCAAAACCTCATAGGCAGTGACATTCCCGCAGATGATTTAAAAACCTTAGTAGATGAAGCGATTAATTTTGATGCGCCCGTAGTTTTTTTGGACGATACACGCGCTGTGTTGGAATTATTCCACGGACCATCCTTGGCATTCAAAGATTTTGGTGCCCGCTTCATGAGCAGGGTTATGGGCTATTTTTCAAAAGCGGAAAACAACCCCAAATTATTGGATGTGCTGGTTGCCACTTCAGGCGATACCGGCGGTGCCGTTGCCTTAGGATTTTTAGGGGTAGCCGGTACTCGGGTTACCATCTTATACCCGAAAGGAAAGGTTAGCCCAATTCAAGAACAACAACTCACCCGTAACGGACAGAACATCCGGGCAATTGAAATAGATGGTACATTTGACGATTGCCAGGCGCTCGTAAAAGAAGCCTTCAATGATTCGGAATTAAATCAGCAACTACGCCTTACCTCCGCCAATTCCATCAATATTGCACGCCTTATTCCGCAGACGTTTTATTATTTCCATGCTTATGCACAACTGTTAAGAAAGGGAATAAAAGACGTGGTATTCGCAGTTCCAAGCGGCAATTTCGGCAATATCGGTGCAGGTTTACTGGCTTACAAGATGGGCTTACCCGTTCGGCAGTTTTTAGCGGCTACCAATGTTAACGATACCGTCCCCCGCTTTTTAACTAATGGAAAATATGAACCCAGACCTTCGATAGCTACCTTATCAAATGCGATGGACGTAGGCAATCCGAGTAATTGGGTACGTATTATGAATATGTTTGAAGGTGATAACAAGCTGTTGAAAGAAAAAATAACAGCGTATAGCTATACGGATGAAGATACCAGACAAGCGATTGATGCTATCTACGACAAATATCAATATGTTGCCTGTCCACACACCGCAATCGCATACCTCGCAACCGAGGCATACAAAGCGACGCATGCCGGCGATTATACCACCGTTTTTTTATCTACTGCTCATCCATGTAAGTTTCCAGACGTATTTTCTGAAGAAAAGTTAGCCGCAATTGCTATTCCCGAACAGGTGAAAGCGCTGGCCAATAAAGCCAGTCAGAAAGAAGCGATTGGAACTGATTATCCGGCATTTAAAGCCTGGCTATTGGCTAAGTTATAAGTTATACCTGCCTACGGCAGGCAGGCGTTGTACGTTATAAGTCGTTGATGGGAACACTTAAAACGTACAACTTACGACTTAAAACTATCGAATAATACTTCCCGGTTGCATTGCCGAGGAAGGAGCCACAAAATCTAAGCGGCCATCGGCGTCCTCGGCCATTAAAATCATCCCCTGTGAGAGAATCCCTTTTATTTCACGTGGCTCTAAGTTTACTAGAATCGAGACCTGCCTTCCTATAATATCTTCCGGTTGAAAGAACTCGGCAATACCCGACACCACTGTACGTTGATCAATACCGGTATCAATCGTCATCTTTAGCAGCTTTTTCGTTTTGGCAACTTTTTCAGCTGCCAGTATCTTTCCTGTGCGGATGTCCAGCGGTGTAAACTCATCAAAAGTTATGTTAGCCTTAGCAGGTTCTGCCACTACCGCAGATTGGTTATTAAGCGCTTCGGCCTTCGCCAATTTTGCTAGCTGCGCTTCTACTTGCTCGTCAGTAACTTTCTCAAATAGCAGCTGTACCTGTCCTAATTGATGTCCATCGGCCAATAACTTTGCATTGCCCACAGCATCCCAACCACGTTCGTTAAAACCTAACATCTCAAACAGCTTTTCCGCGGTATGTGGTAAGAAGGCCTGTGCCAAAACCGCTAAGTTCGCCGCTATCTGCAAACCAATATTCAATACCGTCTTAACACGCTCTTCATCGGTTTTAATCAATTTCCAGGGCTCTTCGTCTGCTAAATATTTATTTCCCAAACGGGCAATATTAATGAATTGCGCCAAAGCTTCCCTAAAGCGGTATTGGCTTAAAGAAGTACTGATAGCCTTAGGATAACGCTCTAACTCTGCCAGCACCAATCTATCCTTATCGGTCAATTGTGCTACAGGCATTACCTTACCGCTAAAATACTTGTGCGAAAGCACCAATACCCGATTTACAAAATTACCAAAGATGGCCACTAACTCATTATTTACGCGTGCCTGAAAATCTTTCCACGTAAATTCACTATCCGATGTTTCGGGTAAAATAGAGGTCAGCACATAACGCAGTTCATCCTGCTTGCCTGGAAAATCCGCCAGATACTCGTGCAACCACACGGCGTGGTTCCGCGAAGTGGATAATTTATCGCCCTCGAGGTTCAAGAACTCATTAGCGGGAATATTTTCCGGTAAAATGTATTCGCCATGTGCATGCAGTATAGCAGGGAAAATAATGCAGTGAAAAACGATATTATCTTTACCAATAAAATGGATCAGACAAGCGTCGTCTGCCGGGTTTTCCTGCTTCTTCCAATATTTTTCCCAATCTTTGCCTTGATCTAAAGCCCATTGTTTAGTAGCAGAAATATAGCCGATAGGAGCATCCAGCCATACATATAATTTTTTACCTTGGGCTTCTTCCAATGGCACATCTACCCCCCAATCTAAATCGCGCGTCATGGAACGGGCCTGTAGGCCTGATTTCAGCCAAGAGCTGCACTGCCCATATACGTTAGATTTTAGAATATCCTTTTTCCCTTTTAGCAACCAGCTCTCTAACCAGCTTTGGTATTTATCCAAAGGAAGATACCAATGCTTCGTCTCTCTTAGCACGGGCGTTTTACCACTTAAGGTTGATTTTGGATTGATGAGATCTGTAGGACTTAGAGAAGTACCGCATTTCTCGCATTGATCGCCATAAGCACCTTCGTTATGGCAGTTAGGGCAAGTACCTATAATATAGCGATCGGCCAAAAATTGATGGTATTCTTCATCGTAATATTGTTCGGAAAACTTCTCAACGAATTCACCTTTATGGTAGAGGTTCAAGAAGAATTCCTGTGAAAGCTCATGGTGGATCTTTGCCGATGTACGGTGATAAATATCAAACGAAATACCGAACTCCTCAAAGCTTTCTTTGATTTGTGCATTGTACTTATCAATAATTTCCTGCGGTGTTGTTCCTTCCTTCTTTGCTTTGATTGTAATAGCTGCACCATGTTCATCAGATCCGCATACGAAAGCTACGTCTTTATTATTCATGCGCAAGAAGCGCACAAAGATATCTGCCGGAATATAAGCGCCGGCAAGATGCCCGATATGTAAAGGGCCATTGGCATAAGGTAAGGCTGAAGTTATTGTATATCGTTTAAAGTCTTTCATCTCTTTGTTTAGTCATAAAGTTGTACGTTTTAAGTTGTACGTTTTAAGTTGTACGTTTTTACGCAGAACTTAAAACTTATCACTTATAACCTATAACGCAAAAGCTTTTTTCAAAAATGATTTGTTAATCCGGCAAAGATACATCAATTTGCACTTTCCTAATAAATTGATATGACGAAAATACCGCCCTATTTAAAAAAAGGTGATCAGGTGGGGATAATATGTCCCGCATGGAAGGTTGATGAGGAACTGGAAGATGCGGTAGCATTACTAACTTCTTGGGGACTGGAAGTGGTTCTCGGAAAGACCGTTCACAGCAGTTATCGGCAATATGCCGGTAGCGACGAGCTACGGGCACAAGACTTTCAGCACATGCTCGATCATGATGAGATTAAGGCTATTTTTGCTGCGCGAGGAGGCTACGGTTGTGTCCGTATGATCGATCGGATAGATTTTACAGGCTTTGCCTTAAACCCAAAATGGATTATCGGATTCAGTGATGTAACGGTTATTCATAGCCACATTCAACGAAATTTTGCTATCCCCACTATCCACGGTCAGATGCCTATGACCATTCCAGACGCTACCAAAGCATCTTTGCAAAGTTTAAAAGACACCCTTTTTGGTAAAAGTCCCAAATACGAATATAGTAGCGAACAATTGCTGCTTCCCGGCGAAGCGCAGGGCAAATTAATTGGGGGAAATCTATCGCTTTTGGTAAATGTACTCGGATCGCCGTCAGATATGGACTATGATGGAAAGATTTTATTCATAGAAGATGTTGGTGAATTTTATTACGCCATTGATCGGATGTTGTGGACCCTAAAGCGAGCCGGGAAGCTTGCTAAACTAAAGGGCATGATTGTAGGAGGATTTACTAGCTTAAAAGATAATAAAGTACCTTTTGGCATGACGGTAGAAGATTTGGTAAAAGAAATTGCAGCCGAATATGGTTACCCGATCGCTTTCGATTTCCCGGCGGGACATATTGACAATAATTATACCTTAATTTTTGGAAAGGATGTATCTTTGAAGGTGGAACAGCATAATGTTAGCTTGTCTTATCAAAAGTGATGCGAAGCAATCTTTGTTGTAAGTTTTAAGTGGTAAGTTTTAAGAGCGAAAAGCTTAAAAAAGACATAAGATGAAATGAATACTGAACAGGCTACAAACATTGATTACGCGTTACGGATTAATCAAGGCCAGCGTGTTTGTCATGCTGAGGCACGAAGCATCTAATAGATCCTTCACTTCCCCCGAATACTCGGGGTTCGTTCTGGATGACAGAGGGTAGATCGGAAAGCAAAAGGCTTAAAGAGACTTCAAGGCATATTTGATACTTAAAAGAGTTAGTGCACTTGGAAGGTGTGTACTTATAACGTAAAACTTACAACGTAGAACTTAAGAAGCCTTAATACTTAACAAAGTATATCTAAATACTTTGTACTAAATACTAAAAAAATGGCACTACTATCAACACTTGGAAAATACAAAAACACCGGATTATTAATTATCCGTGTAGGACTCGGTTTAATGTTTATCATGCATGGTTATCCCAAAATAGTTGGGGGACCAGAAATGTGGAAAGGTGTTGGTGGCGCCATGAGTAATGTGGGCGTTACTTTTGTGCCGGTATTTTGGGGCTTTTTAGCGGCAATTACCGAAACATTGGGTGGTTTCCTATTGTTAATTGGACTGGCCTTTCGTCCAGCCACATTATTCCTAGCCTTCGTAATGCTTATTGCTTCACTTTTTCACTTTAAAACAGAAGGGCTTATGGCTGCTTCACATGCTATTGAGCTAGGCATTGTATTTGTGGGTTTAGCTTTTGTAGGCCCTGGCAAATACAGTGTCGATAAACGCTAACGCAGAAAGGAGGAAAGGTGATGCCTAATTCATTCACCGAAAGATTAATCGAAGAACTAAAAAAGCCAATCTACAAATATGCATTTGGATTGGCTTTTCTTTTACTCATTATAGCCCTATCGCTTAAGTTTGGTTATCTATTGGGCGAATGGCTTTATGCGTTATTTCATTGATCCCAAATCGAAATCGCTTATTGTTGTGGAAAATGGTCAACAAATCCCACTGTTATGGGATTCTCTGCATCCCCTTTGATTCCTTTTGCAATGATGGTATAATATCCGCCTGCATTTAAGGTAACAGTCTCTTCTTTCTTAGCTACTTCGTCACCGCTTTCGTCAGTAAACTGAATAGAATAGACGCCTGTTGCTACCGGTTTGAAGACTTGATTTTGTTTCGCAGTGCTTTGATTATCCGCACCTCTTCCTGAAATCACCTCAACCGGATCTCCACTACCGACCAAATTTACGTTTAATGATACGGTATTATCTGCAACATTAAAGAAGCGCACATTCGCCTTGCTCTGATCAAAATCACTCGGTTGCTTATCGTCTACAAAGATGCTACTTGGAAATTCTTCAGTACCGTAAATAATGGAGGTATGATAGGTGCTATCTTTTAAGGTAATAGTTGTATCTAAAATGGGGGTATCCGTACCGGAAATACCAACACTATAATCGTATGAATTTGGGACTAATGGCCCAATATATCGCGTCTTTTGGCCATATTTCAAGGGCCCCTCAAGGTTTATCTTCTCCTGGCCCAACGCAAACCCTAACCCTTCATCTGCATGGGGATAGGCATTGATAATTTGAAATGTTGACTGCGGTATATAGGTATAGCCACCATCGTCATTATCATTACAGGCACTGAATGTCAACCCCCCAATAATCATCGTCATCAAGAGGACTAAGTTCTTTTTCAATTTCATAAGCTTTTTTTGTTTTTAATGGCTTTATGGAGTATTCCTGGTTATCTATTAAAGCCCCATGAACAATTCATAAGCATTTTATCTGTTTATTCATTTAGTATACAACCTCTTTAACGGAAATTGGTTTGAAAAAGCTACAGGTTGAATTTTTAGTGATGAGCAATAAGTGATAAATAATGAGTGCCTGTATAGTTCAACACTCATTATTTGATAGTTTTAATAGGTTATTCGCTATTTACTGTATACTGGCTTATTTGAATTGAAAAGTGGAAACAAATGAGGTCTTACCTGCAAGCTTAATAAGCTAATTTTACTCGTTAAATCGTTTATTTTACCAACGGTATAGCTCATTTTGCAAACAGAGACGATGAAAACAATTAAATTAGAGATAGTAAGGTTACTTCTTCTTTTTGAAGTGCCGGGTATTAGATATCAATCGTTTGCCATGATGAACAGTCAAGATATTTACTTGGCCCCCAGCCAATTGATAAACAACCCGGTAATTCTCTATTATTAATTGTCTTATACGCTCATCCATAAACTCGGGCACGATATTTCCCCGCCTTGGATATTTTTCAAGTATATCAGGTGCCGAAAACAGCTTTGACACCATCAGTTCAGCATAGCGGATGGACTCTTTTGCGATATATTCACCAATATCGTTCAAATCAGCAATCGCATTATCAGTCCAAATTATTTCAGCCACTTAGCTAACTTTTGACGTGCTTCTTCCGTAGTATTGATTTTGCCTTGAGATACATCGTCTAATCCACGCTGTACCTTCTCCATGAGCACTACGTGGTCAACCAGCTCATCGATCGAAAACTGTTCAGGTAACTTATCGAGTGAATTAATCAATCTTGTTTTTGTAAGCATATACACCTCCTTTAACAAAGATAATGATAAGGAACTGAAATACAAAAACTGGATGAACCCGACTTTATCTGTTCTCAATAGCTAACAGCTATCCTACCGTTCCAGGGTAAACTTTGCTGCATGCACGTCCCGCGAATTACCACCAACAAAAACGTTAAAATCCCCAGGTTCGGCAACATATTCTAAGTTAGCATTATAGAATTTCAGGTCATCGGCAGAAATGATGAAGTCTACCTTTTTACTTTCTCCAGGCTCCAAGGCTATTTTCTGAAATCCTTTCAATTCCTTTACCGGGCGTGTAATGCTGCCCACCAGATCACGTGTATAAAGCTGCACCACTTCTTTACCTACCACCTTGCCCGTATTGCTTACTGTAACGGATACAGTAATGGATTCTCCCGCTTTAAAGGAATTTTTGCTTAAGCTAATATCGCTGTAGTTAAAAGTGGTATAGCTCATGCCATAACCAAAAGGATACAAAGGAGCATTATCCACGTCCAGGTAATTGGAGCGGAACTTCTGGAACCACTGGCCTTCGGCTAAAGGACGACCCGTATTTTTGTGACTGTAATAAATAGGGATCTGGCCTACATTCTTGGGGAAAGTAGCGGTTATTTTACCGGAAGGATTTACATCACCGAATACCACATCGGTAATGGCTTTCGCTGTTTCGGTACCACCAAACCAAACATTTAAAATAGCAGGCACATTGGCTTGTTCCCAGGTAAGAGTAAGTGGCCTGCCTGCAAACACAACCAATACCACTGGCTTACCGGTTTTTAGCAGGGCTTCTAAAAGATGGTGCTGTGTGGCAGGAATATTCAAATCGGTACGACTGGAGCTTTCACCGGTCATCTCAGAGCTTTCGCCCAAGGCAGCAACTATTACATCCGCCTGCTGCGCCGTGCTCACTGCTTCTTTAATCAATTCTTCTTCGGTGCGGTTATCTCGCGGTATTTCCCGGCCAAACATGGTTGCTCTTTCCTGGTAGGCGGCATCCTCTAGTAAATTGGCGCCTAAACTGTGCAGAATTTTAACCTGGGACCCAACAACTTCCTGCATCCCTTCTAATAAGGATTGTGTATTGGCTAAGTCGGCATTTACGCTCCAGGTCCCGGGCATATTGCTTCCCGTGTTAGCTAAAGGGCCTATCAACGCAACTGTACCCACCTTTTTAAGCGGAAGGGTATTATTTTCGTTTTTCAGTAATACGAACGACTGGCCAGCTACTTCCCGTGCAAAATTCAGGTGTTCTTTTGACAGAATTTCCTTTTTAGCCCGCTCCTCACTGCAATATTTATAGGGGTCATCAAATAATCCCAATTTATATTTTGCTTCCAGTACCATACGGCAGGCACGGTCAATATCGACTTCGCTTACCTTCCCTTCAGTCAAAGACTTTTTCAATGTGGTCAAAAAGCCTTCGCCCACCATGTCCATATCCACTCCGGCATTTAATGATAAGGCAGAAACTTGCTGCAAATCACCCAAGCCGTGATCTATCAGTTCGTTAATTGCGGTATAATCGGTTACCACCAGTCCCTTAAATCCCCACTGTTTACGCAGTACATCGGTTAATAGCCATGGGTTTGCCGTTGCTGGCAATCCGTTAATATCGTTAAACGAGGTCATAATGCTCCCTGCACCAGCATCAATTGCCGCCTTATATGGGGGCAGGTACTCGTTATACATTCGGTTAAGGCTCATATCAGTGGTATTGTAATCGCGCCCGGCTTCGGCGGCTCCGTACAGTGCGAAATGCTTTACACAGGCCATTAGCGTATTATTGGCGCCGAGGTCGTCTCCTTGTAAGCCCTTTACCATAGCGCCGGCGATTTTAGAACTCAAGTAGGTATCCTCGCCACTGCCCTCGGAGATACGCCCCCAGCGCGGATCGCGAGAGATATCAACCATAGGCGAATAGGCCCAATTCAGTCCATCGGCACTGGCTTCTGTAGCCGCTACACGGGCTGTTTTTTCGATTAAATCGAGATCCCAGGTAGCCGCCAGTCCTAAGGGAATGGGGAACAATGTTTTATAGCCATGAATCACATCTTGTCCGAAGATCAACGGAATCTTCAATCGGCTATGATTGACTGCTAACTCCTGCGTCTTCCTTACCCGCTCTGGTGTAGTTAGACTAAACACGCCTCCTACCTGGCCAGCTTTTATTTTATTTTCCAGATCGCCACTTACTACAGAGCCCGTAGTTGCCTCCCCTCCGGTAGGGAGATTAAGTTGCCCGATTTTTTCATCGAGCGTCATCTTACTCATGAGATCCGTAATAAAAGCATCCATGCTTATAGGGCTTTGCGCGCGGGTCAATTCTTTTTTGATCTTCTTCTGCGCTTGTGTTGCTGCTGGCGCCGCCATGCATAAAACGGCTGCCATTGCTGGTATAATTAATTTGTTCATATTTTTAGTATCAAAACATTTTGAAGTTATGAGTTGTGCGTTGTGAGTACGCACACTCTCAAGGCACTAATTCTTTCAGTGATGTATAATCAGTAACGCGTAATTAGTAATCTGTTTACTCACTTCGTCTACGTCCTTTTTAAGCTTTTCGCTTTCTGCTTTTCGCTACTTAAAACTTATCACGTACAACGTATTACTTTATTTCTTGCACTTCCGTTCTTTCAGACACGCCATTCTCGTTAAATGCTTCAATAGCAAAGTAATAGTGTTGTCCTACAGTTAAGCTTTTTATTTCGAGCTCATTTTTGTCGTAAACCATCCAGGAGCTGTATAATTTATCGGGCGCAATACCCCATAAGACATTATAGCCCTGTACATCTTTTTGTTGTGTCCAATTAAGCATAGCATCTCGAGCATCTATTTTGCGCTGTACAGAAAAGTTTTTAACTTCTGCCGGCTTTTTGCCTGTTCCTTTCCCAAAAACCCGGATACCTGAAATAGCCAAATGTGGAGTAGGCACATGTAAATTTTTATACCGTACGTAACGAACTTTTTTTGGCTCTTCTAATACGACATAATCATTTGGCGTGTCTTGGAAGCTTCGCCGTTTATCGATCAACACCTCCCAGGTTTCACCATCAATCGAGCCTTCAATCAGATAACGATGGTAAAGTCCCGGGATTCTACCATATAGTCCTGATTGATAATCATGATAATTGATTTGTAGGGCATATACATTTGCTGTAGCTTGTAAGTCGATCTCTACCCATTGTAAACTATCATTTGCTGCTGCTAGCCAAAAGGTTTTGATGTTTTCATCAACCAAATTTTCGATTTTATATTGGTGTGCCACTGATGACGCCCTTACTGGCTTGTTATAGGACAAGAGCATCCATCCGGTAAATTCACCCTTCTTGGAAGGAGCGGAAGGAGCATAGTGTGGGTAATCACCAAAATAAGTATCACTATACATCAGCCCATCTGCATCGAAAAAGGTGGGGAACATACAAATTCTCCTTTCCCAACCTACATTGACAGACACGGCCATCGAACCAAAATGCCAATACTGTTCTTTCGGACCGACAATGGTACTACCATGTCCGGCTCCATTGGCGAAGCCGCCAGGTTTATAAGCAATAGGGTTGTTTGGAGCGTAATGATAGGGGCCTAAGGGATGATCACTTGTATAAACACCATCACCATATACATTAAACTCTGTACCGGGAGCTGCATATTGCATATAGTACTTCCCTTGATGCTTGGTTAACCATGGGCCTTCGATATATCCGCCAAGAACGGTATCCTGATGATTTTCGCCAAACCGCTCCCAGCCGTGTTTTGCTGCATCCAGGTTAAATAGTTCGTAGGTTTTTTCCGAAGGGCGAAAACGAAGGTTTTTATCCAACGTTTTTGCCCGTATGGGGAATTTATTAGAGGAACCCCAGAACATATAAGCCTGTCCATCATCATCAATAAAAAGATCAGGGTCTTGCAGGTCATTCAAAATACTTGGGACAGCTTTCCAATCGCCCTTTTTAGGATTATCGGTATAGAGCATACTCATCGAACCCGATGGATCTCCGGTAACATACAGCACCGAATCTTTATAATTATGAGCCGCAGGCGCATTGGAGCCTTGAAAATACCATTTTTCTGGCGTAATGAAATCCCAATGCGTCAAATCTGTTGAATGCCAATAGCCCATGGAACGCGTAACAAACATATAATATTCACCGCGGAACGTTACCACGGCCGGATCTGCTCCCGATCGATACGAGATATCCTCATTGGCATTATAAATCATATAGGTATAATCCAGATTGAGGGGATTGCAGTAGGTGGTTTGCCCGTTAGCTAATCTAATTGCAACGAAACACACCAATAGTAGACAACAAATATGTTTTTTCATTTTTTTAGCAATAAAACAAACAAAACATGTGCTTTTCTATCCTATTCATTATTAGAACTCTATTAAAATCAATTGTCATTACTAGGAGTATTTCTATCCAATCCTTATCTTATTGTTTTCTAGCTGCGCTTTGAAAAATCGATTAACAGATTTTGAAAAAATGTTTGACCGTTAACAATGTTTCCTATTTAGTAATATGTGATAAAAATTGACGGACAGGATTCACATCCCGCCAAGGGTACATTTTCTGTATAAAAATCCGTCGTAGGACCACTTGATTCTGCCCAATAAAATCTCATTTTCACCGCACTTGGAGCCTGCATTAAGATGCGATAATAGTCATCACTTTTTGGAACCTGAGCAACCACAGTACCTGACGGAGCATTCGGGGGAATAAAAAATGAATAGCTTACACCGGTAACTTGATTTTGTATCCACACATTGACTTGTACGGCTGTTGAATTAGAAGCCGTCACGTTAATAAGCGTAGTTTGTTTTTTCGCTTCGACTCTTTTGCCTGTTTTGATCGATTTACCAGCTGCTGTTACGTTGCAAATTAATATCCCAGATATTAAACTTGCCAAAATAAAAATGTGTTTCATAACATAAGATTTAAATATATACGGTCAAACATTTTTTAAATTTTTGGGCTTGCAAAACCTAATTTCGTTAAGCCTGACTTCACTTCAGGTGCGCTCATAAATAAGTTCCATAACAACCCACTACGCTGATTTTCAATCATCACGGGTATTGGTCCTTGGTCTATTGCCAAATATCTTTTTGGAAACCAATTATTGGTCTCACTATAAGCATCATAAAAACCATATTTTCCCCAAACTTTATCCCCCAGATGTTCGTAGAGGTAACGGATGACTTGCATACTATATTCAGGCGTGTACGGGTAAGATGAAAGAGCCGCCGTAGGTGAAATTACGCCCAAATCTTCTTTCGGGCTATGCCCAGCATATCCTTTAACGGAGTAACTTGCCGTAAGCCCCCAAGCATTTTCACCATAACCTTTAAAATGCTTCGGATTTTCGATGCAATATTGCCGTTGAATAAGTGCTTGGTTACGGTTAAGTTCCCAATAGTCTGCATATTGATCTTTTAGTCCGCGTGGGTCTAGCCCCAGGTAGGAATAATGCGCCCAGAACATTGGACCAACGGTACCTTCATGTCCGTTAAAATTCAACACCAATGGATAGCCATACTGTTCAGCAGTAGATTTTATTGCCCCATTTCTTGCCCAGCCCTCGTGATATACTACTGCCGGAACCCCGTGCGTTGGAGATGATGCTGCTAATACATACATAATTAAGCATTCATCATAGCCCCTTACCGGGAAATTCATTTCCCAGCCATATTCTGGGCTCCAATGCCAATAGAGTACATTTTGCCCACCTTTTCGATACCAATTCCAATCCACCTCTTTCCATAATTGGTCTGCTTTAGTAGCTAAGGCCTTTTCCTGTTCATTGCCAGAGGCAAAATACTGCCGCACGCACAGCAGGCTTTGCGCCATAAAAGCCGTTTCTACCAAGTCGCCACCATTATCTTTTGTACCAAAAGGTTTCACTTTTCCAGTGGGGCCATGGAGCCAATGAGGCCATGCACCATGAAAACGATCGGCTTTTGCCAGATAATCAACAATTTTTGTAAGTCTTTCGGCACCTTGTTGCCGGGTGATAAAACCACGTTCAATCCCTACTAAAATATTCATTACCCCAAACCCCCCTCCGCCTATAGTGACCACATCCTGATCCCTCTCGGGATAATCCCCATCGATATGGATACGTTCTCTTGCTAAGCCAGACGTTTCTTCTGCTCCATCCCAGAAATATTGGAAAGTTTGCTGCTGCACAAGGGTAAGTAAAGAATCATTGGAGAGGGTGTCTATTTCTTCCTTGGTTGTACCATCAGTGGCCTCAGTATTTTTCGTAGAACTGCAAAAACTAAAATTAACTATAATTAGAAAGGAAAATATACTTATATAAAGTGTTGATTTTTTCATCTGTATAAATTGCTTTTTAAACGGCGATGAAGCTGCCTGAACTGTTGTTGTATATACCCCTTTGTGTGCGGCAGCTCATGCAAATTTCATTACCAGAGGCATGTTATTCTTATAATAGTTTCGGAAAGAACAAATAGGACTCATCTTATAATAAGTCCTATTTGTTTAATAGGTATTAATAATCGGGATTTTGTTTTAATATCCCTCCAGACCTGTCGATTTCATTTTGTGGAATTGGTAAAAACCGATTCCGAATCTGATAACCTGTTTTACCCGCCTCGTGCATAACTTCGATATCAATTCCCCACCGTATCAAATCAAAAAACCGCTCATTCTCCATACCCAATTCTACTTGCCGCTCATGTCTAATGGCTTGTCTCAATTCTTCCTGATCTGCCGTTGTTACTTCTGGAAGAATAGTAGTATTATTGCCTCTGGCGCGTGCACGTACTTCTTCTAAGTAATCTAAAGCGGCCTCGTGTTCACCTGTTTCGTTAGCGGCTTCTGCAGCCATTAAGATAACATCTGCATAGCGGATAACTCTAAAATCAAACCAGTCGCCACCTAAACTTCCCGTTGATTGTCGTATTGCAGGGTTGGTATATACTTTTTTATTCCAATATGGACGAGGTACTGTTGCCGTTTGAGCTGGAATGAATTCGCTATAGGGTGTATTCACCTGACCAGCATACAACAAAGTAACGTCTTTCCTCGGATCGCCCTCTTCGAAAGCCGTCGCCAATCGCTCATTAGGCACATTCCACCCCCAACCGAGATTCATATCGCCCGAACCTCTAACGCCTTGTCTACTAGCATAAGTAATACCAAGGTTGGTCTGCGCTTGGGTGTAGATTGCTTGTATTTCAAACACCGATTCTTTGCTATTTTCCTGGGCTTCTGTAAAAATCTGATCGTATGGTACACTTAGGTTGTATTGCCCCGACGAAATAACCATTCTGGCTGCCGCTAAAGCTTTTCCCCACTGGCTACGAGCTAAAAACGTTTTGGCCTGTAAGGCAAAAGCGGCACCGTTGGTTATCCGGCCGATATATCTCGATTCCCAATTTAGGGGCAGCGAAGTTGTGGCATCCTCCAAATCTGCATCGATAAGCTGGTAAATCTCCGCAATGCTCGATTTCGGAACAATACTTTCGGACGGATCATAAACCCTAAAATCAATCTTCGGCACCTCACCAAATGCCCTTACCAAATTAAAATAGGCCCATGCCCGAAAATATTTAGCTTCACCGATTAAGCTGTGTGTTATTTGATCATCGTTACCCAAAGAATCTGCCATTTGCAATGCGTTATTGCAAAGCGCAATTAATTTATAGTGATCCGTCCAATAATTTCCCCAAAGCCAATAATCTTTTGTGTACTGGAAATTATCTGTATTGGGGGCTGCTCCAGCTTCGTCACCGGTATTAGAGCCAATATCGGCATCATCAGATCGTATATTATGCACGGCAACATAGGGCAGGCCGCTGGTACCCTCACTTCTTAAGCCAGCGTAAATAGCGAGAACTTTTCCTTCCAATGATCCTGCTGGCAATTCGTCTTCTGTTAATTGGCCCAGGGGTTTCCTGTCTAACCAATCTTTTTTACAACTTGACAAGGCTAACAGTAGGATACCCGCCAAGAAGATATATTGTGTTTTAAATATTCTTTTCATCATGAGTCGGATTAAAAGTTAAGATTAACGCCCAACGTATAAATAGCGGGAACTGGATAAGTCCCATTATCAACACCAAAAGCAATTGCATCGCCACCTATCTCAGGGGTAAATCCTGAGTTTTTAGAAAATGTAACCGGGTTCTGTGCATTGACGAATACCCTCAATGCTTTTAATTTGATTTTGCTTAACGTTTCCTTACTGAAATTATATCCAAATTGAATATTTCTTATTCTAAAGAAGCTACCGCTCTCGATATAATAGGAAGAAAATTTGGTATTATTACCACGGCTCGCGTCCATTATCGGTTCGAAATCGGAAGTTCCGGGTCCGGTCCACCTGTCAAGTCTACTTTCGAGAAAGTTAAAGGTCGAATAGGTGTTTTGATTCCAGGTTCTTATAATTTCGTTTCCAGATACGCCCATAAAATCAGCTCCGAAATCGAATCCCTTATAGGCCAAGCTAAAGGAGAAACCGTAAGTAAAATCAGGCGTTGGGTTACCTATTATTGTCCGATCATCGTTATCGATAACCTTATCGTCATTTATATCTACATATCTAATGTCGCCCGGCTTAAAAGCAGCCCCTAAGCCACTTTCAGGTCCCGCGGCAATTTCTTCATCGGTCTGATAGATCCCATCAGTTTCTAAACCATAAAAATAACCTATTGGTAAACCTGTCGTTGTTCTGGAAACACCGTTCCCTGCTAAAATAGCAAAACCTTCTTTAGCTAAGCTCAATACTTTATTATCAATGGTAGTTAGATTGGCATTAACCGTTAATTTTAAATCTTCTGACAAATCTTGGCTCCATCCTGCGGAAATTTCAAAACCTTTATTTTGGATTTCGCCCGCATTGCTCAGGCTGGGAAGAAAGCCATTGACACCAGGCACTTCTACTAAGATGTCTTTAGTTTTCTTGTCATAATATACTGCTTCTAAACTTAACTTATTATCCAGCATGTTCGCTTCGAATCCCGCTTCCCAGGAATGTACAGACTCCCATTTTAGATTTGGATCCGGAACATATGCAGGTGATAGAGCAGGGTAGATGTTATCTCCAAACGAAGTTGAGCTTCCGGCGACTAAGGTAGGATAAACCGGGTAACGATAGGAATCCCCTGTGTTCTCATTGCCCAATATACCCCATGACCCTTTAAGTTTCAAATTACTGAATAGATTTTGATCTTTCATGAAATCTTCTTCTGTAAGCACCCAACCTGCACCTACTGCTCCGGAATTCTGCCATTTATTGGAGCCGAGAAACGCAGAAGAACCATCTCTTCTAAAGGAAGTATTTAATAAATATTTTCCTTTATAGTTGTAGAGACCTCGGAATAGATAAGAAAGTGTGGCACGATCCCATTGACTACCACCAATGGATTGAGTTGATTTATCCCCCATCGTGGTATAGAAGAAGCGCGGATCGTTTGGTATTGGGTCGCCATTACCTTGTGATACACTAGTAATAATGCCCTCGTAGCTCCTAAAATAGGAAGTTACACCTGCAGTTGCCGTTAAATTATGGTCTCCCCAACTGTTCTTATAGGTTAACAGCCAATCGGATTGCACTTTCCTATACGTATTTTGCTCTTGGCTTACCGCAGTTGCTCGTACTAATGTACTCGTTTTATCGTCGCCCTGAATTGCTGGGTCGTAAACGTTCACAATTGGTGTATAACTTCTAATTTGATTAAATCCATAGTCGTATAGAAAGCTTCCTCTTGCCGTAAAATGATTCAAGAAGTTCAACTCAGCAAAGACGCTTCCTACAGCGCGATATTCATCACTAATGCGGGTGTTCTTCCGTAGCTCCATGGCTACCATTGGCGAATTAATTTGCGGGGTTTGGAATGGCGGCGTGTTATAGTATAAACCATATTCGTCATTAAATATTGGTGTAATAGGCGATGCAATAATAGCCGTATTGACTAATCCAGATTGGATTTGCGGAAGCTCGGCCTTGTAACCACTAAAATTCATACCAACCTTAAAATTCTCGGTGATGTTCAATTCATCATTGATGTTTATGGTTATTTTTCGATAGTCTTCATGTTTTATCACACCATCTTCTGTTGTATAACCTAAGCCCATGTAAAATCGATTCTTATCGGTAGCCCCGCTAACACTGAGGTTATTGTAGTTTAGTATACCCTTTTGAAAAATAACATCCTGCCAGTCGGTATTAGCGTTCCAATTTGTATAATCAAAAGGAGCCGCGCCCTGATTTGCCAACTGTTCATTATACAGGGTTTTAAAACCATCGGCATCCGTCATTTTCATACGATGGTTAACATCTTTAAAACCAACTGTTGAATTGAAATTAAAAGTTAACTCTCCCTGTTTGGCTTGTTTGGTTGTTACAATAATAACACCATTCGCTCCCCTTACACCAAAAATCGCTAACGATGAGGGATCTTTCAAAATTTCCATCGACGCGATGTCAGACGGGTTTAAAAAATTAATATTGTCATTTAATATACCATCAACAACATATAACGGACTTGCTCCATTTATTGAATTTGTACCTCTGATTCGAACATCTGGCGCTTTGCCTAACTCGCCAGAATTAGTAATCTGTACCCCAGCCACTTTTCCCTGAATGGAAGAAATTGGATTTGGAGAGGGCTTATCAGCAACCTGATCACCACGGATTGATACGATTGATCCCGTTAGATCTCGTTTTGCCGCTGTTCCGTACCCAATAACTACCACCTGATCTAATAATTCATTCTCGGCAGACAAGGTTACGTTAATGCTTGTTTGATTATTAACGGCTATTTCTTTTCTACCATAACTAATAAAGCTAAAAGTTAAAGTTACGTTTGACGGGGCAGCGATACTGTAATTTCCATTAGCATCGGTTTGCGTGCCTTGAGTGGTGCCCTTAATTAATACACTCACGCCGGGTATGCCCTGGCCGTCAAGTGAATCAATCACTTTACCTGTTATGGTGATTTCTTGCTGCGCGAATACGGGCGCAACAAAAAATACAAAGAATACCATCAGGCAATAAGTAAATCTGTACCTCATGTTTGTGTGTTTGATCGGTTAATACTTTTGTTAATTAAATACTGTTGCAATTTGCTGGGGCGCTGCTTTACTGAGTGAGTACCCCCTTACTTTTTATGGTTAACATAACAAAGGTGTTGTATTGTTTCATAAAAAAGAAAAAAAGTGACTATACATCGCTACATCAAAAGAAAATTCGCCTGCTCACAAATTCACTAACTTAACTATAAACAATTAATAATCAATAGTATATATTATAAACAAACCTCTCCGATTTTTCAATCTTAGTGTAACTCAAACACATTTGCTGTGATGTGGTAATGATGTAGTGGTTGTGTAGCAATTGGCTGCAACTATTCTCCTTATTGTTCGCCAAGCCCTTTAACCAACGTATAATTCTTTTCTATAAAGAAGGCAAAAAAAATTTAGAAAGAAATTAGCTAGAACTTGTAAGAATAGTTAGATTTACCGTATTTTCATCGTAAATACACCGTAAATTCATCGTATTTTTTACGGTGTATTTACGATTGAAATACAGTTAAAAAACGATAATTTTAAATATCTTTCTATATTTTTTATAAATTCTTTTCCAATTCTTTCTACTTTTCTTTTAGAATAAAGGAATAACACAGGGGAAAGAGAAGACTAACCCAATGGCTGGACGGAGGGTATGTAGATATAAATACCAATGGCTAGAGGGAATGTGCAACACTTAGATTTCCAGTAAAAACTCCGTTAAGTTCCGATCGTGTTTCAGGTTTAATTTTTTGCGCAGGCGATATCTCCGAATCTCTACCCCACGCGTGGTAATATTAAGTAATGAGGCAATCTCCTTACTCGACATATTCATACGCAAATAGGCACAAAGCTTCAAGTCATTAGGGACTAGTTCGGGGTAATCTGCCTTTAACTTTTTGAAGAAGTTTTCATGAGCTTCGTTAAAGCTTTCTTCAAACAAGTTCCAATCACGCTCATCGCTTCGCGCATCGTCTATAATCTTACTTATTTTTTTTAACTGATCGCCTGACAGCTTGCGGCCTTCACTATCCTTTAAGTGCAATAATTCGTCATGCACATTATTCAATAGCTCGTTCTTATAGACAATATTCATGGCCGAGTTGGCGAGCTCCCTATTTTTACTGGCTAATTCCTTTTCTAGCTGACTATTCTTCAGTTTAACCAAGCGCTGCTCGTTCTCTATGGCTTCCTTTCGCAACCGCTCTTCTTGCGCTATAAGCATTTTATGCTGTACATCTTCACGATGCTTTTTTAGTTTATATTGGTAGATTTGCCGCAAAATCAGCAGTAAAATGATAGCAATCACGCCATAGGCAATAAAGGCCCATTTACTACTATACCATGGTGCATAAATCTCAAAATTAAAGGTGGTAGTCGGCGTAATTACACCATCTACAAGTCCCCGCACTTTAAATGCGTATTCGCCAGGAGGTAAATTGGTAAATTCTTTTTGCGTGATATCGTTCCAAACGGACCAGTTTTTTGAATTTCCTTCTAATAGATATTGAAATTGTACTTCGTTAATGGTATAATAGGGCAAAGAAAAGGTTATCCGCAGGTTATTTTGTCGTGCTTTTAATCCCAAACCATCTGGAGTATTAAAAGCCAGTAGAGCGGCTGTGCTATCGGTAATATCCTCTACTTTTTGTATAATTGGCCTTTCCTTATACTGTTGTAGCGCATGTTCTTCCTTTCGATAGAGTGCAAATCCGTCATCCAAACTGATTAGTGATAAGTCGGGGGTAAGATGACTTATATTTTCATAATAACTCATCATTCGGTTATTTAGGGCGCCAAAACGAGTAGAATCGATAGTAGCTTTCCCTCCTTCTCCGAAAGCCACTAAGGCTAAATGACCTTTTCGGACAAACCAATATTTACCGTCGTCGGCAGCTACTATGCGATTAGCATTTACAAAGGTGCCTAATCGCTCGTTGAGCTGCTCATAGGCATGAAAGCGATCGGCAATCTCATCGTACAGATAAAAGCCCGAATCGGTGGCAAAGACGATTCTTCCAGCTAAATCGAAAACATTTACGTAAGGACTTTTTGGCAAACCGTCTTTCTCATTATATTGCTTTTTTTGAACAACTTTGTCCCGATCGGCACTTAATTGTAACCAATAGAGTCCTTTATAACCGCTTACCCACAAGCGGTTATTTCCAATTTGTTGAAGATACTGTACCGGCTCATTGAAATCGGCTACTTTTTGCTCAAATAACCAATTGTTACCTTCACGTCTAAACAGTGCGAGACCTGTATAAGTGCCCTGCAATAATTGCGAATCACTTTCTTGCAACTGAGCAAGCACATAGCCTCCGGTAACACCCGAAAGCCATTGTATCTTCTCACCTTTTAGTGTAAAAGTTCCATTATTATGCCCACAAAATAGTTGATCATCCACTACCGCCAGATCCCATACCTGCCCCTGGCTGCCCTCTATTAAACGGAAGTTAAACTGGTTATTGATTGCAGGCCAGCTGCTAAAGTAAAGCCCCTGATTGGTTCCAAGATATAGCTTATCCTGAAAAACTTTCGCCGTATAAACCGTCCCTAATGTTCCGGCGCGATCATCGTAATAGTAAATCGGCGAGTTGACTTCAATTCTATCAATACCATTATCTAATCCGATCCAAATATTTTGCGACTTATCGTTCTGCAAACTTAAAATGGTATTATTTTGTAATCCATTGCTTTTATTGAGGTGTTGAATAAGCTTGCCGTCTTGATTCAACAAATAAACGCCATTTAGAATAGTGCCGAAAGCATAGTGATCATTAAGTACTTTTAACCCGTTATTCAGCTGGAATTTCTTTAAATCGTCATTGGCCTCGTTGGCCCAGGGACTAAGTTTATTATCTGCAAGTATAAAAACCCCTTTTTGGGCAGTGCCAATTAACAAGCTACCATCATAATAGGGAAGTATAGTTAATATACGAGAATCTCCGTAAGCGGATTTATCAACTAGCTTAATCAGTTTTCCATCTTTAAATTCAAATAGCCCCTGGGCGATAACTTCTACGAAATAACGGCTGTTTGCCTGGAAAAGGAAGAGAAACGGACTGCTCGTTTTAAATACACTAAGTTTACCTCTCTGATAGGTATATATAGAAGAGAAAGACTGGAACAACACTTTGTCCTTATCAGCATAAATTTTCCAAATTTCATCGTGCAGCTTATCTTTTTCTGGCAAACTATCGCTCAGCGAGTGGTAGGTAAGCTGTCCAAAGGCATCTCCATCCCAAAATCCAAATTGACCAAAGCCTCCGGTATACACCAATCCATCTTGATCAACAGTAACACCGCGAACCAATATATTTCCCGGCATACTCGAGAGTTGCCAATGCTGCCCATCGAAGGTTAATAAACCCTCGCTATTAGCAAGGTACAATTGTCCATTTATACCGCAGCTTACCGCCCAGTTTTGATTGCCAGCATGGTAAATTATCTTACTGTAATTTTGGACAAAGGGGACTCCTGTAAACGGTATGGCATCTGTTTCGTTTGCCGGGTGTGGAAGGTTTGTTGCTGTTAAACTTGATGTTTGCGGGGCTTGGAAGCCACAAAATAGCGCGAAGGAAAAGCTTATTAATATGGACCAAAATCTGCGCATCAGTGATCGCTAAGTTTTCGCGGGGAATTTCTTGTACTTCCTTTTACTAAGATTTACAGCCTGTGGAATTTTAATATAATACCCTGTACCATCGTAAGTTCGCTTTCTCGGATGCGACCGGCATTCCTCAGAACAACAACCTTCCATTTTCTCTCCGCAGGCATCGCATTGCGTAAAATGCTCATTACATTCCGGATTGGCACAATTGATCATTTTCGTTGTATGGGCGCCGCAATTGAAACAGGTAGAAACCACCGTTGGGTTTACGGTATTTACATCTACCGCAACACGATTATCAAAAACGTAACACTTTCCTTCAAAGTCTTTCCCGCCTACTTCCTTTCCATACTTTATAATACCGCCATGCAATTGGTACACATTTTCAAAGCCCTCATGTAGCAATAAGGCAGAAGCCTTTTCACATTTTATTCCGCCCGTGCAATAGGTAAGAATCTTTTTATCTTTATACTTGGCCAGCTCATTGATTTTTTCGGGAAACTCGCGGAAGTTTTCGATATCTAAACGAACTGCATTTTTAAAATGCCCAACATTATGCTCATAATCGGAACGAACATCTAAAACGACTACATCATCCTCGTCCTTCATTTCCAAAAATTCTTTTGGCTCTAGATGAATTCCAGTTGCTTTTGTAGGATTGATGAGCTGTGGGTTGCGTAGGCCAGAGTGCACAATTTCTGCCTTATACCGGCAATGCATTTTAATGAATGAAGGTTCATCTACCTCGTCAATCTTAAAGTCTGTTTTTGCAAATCGCGCATCCGCATGAATATGGTCCATATAGGTCCTACAGGCTTCAGGTGTACCCGAAACTGTCCCGTTTAACCCTTCGTTGGCAACAATAATGCGTCCAACCAAGCCAAGTGATTTACAAAATTCTAAGTGCTGCTGCGCAAACTCTTCTGCGTTTT
>Ga0182736_1000268_pt1 | contig 93954 bp, 82 predicted proteins | sample eDN5th30CKraftBY_FD_128882 | JGI IMG/M metagenome (GOLD analysis project Ga0182736, IMG submission 128882) | Enriched backyard soil microbial communities from Emeryville, California, USA - eDNA 5th pass 30_C Kraft BY (version 2) (version 2) | ecosystem: Environmental > Terrestrial > Soil >... | reverse complement strand
TCGCGTATCCAGAGCTGCGTACCGCCATGTTCGGGCTGGATCGACAGCAGGAAGCCATCCGATGACGGATCTTCGGCGGCATTTTCGTCCGCCAGCGCATTATAGAGTTCGAGCGCACGGACAGCGTTCTCAGGGGTGCCTACATCGAGCAGGCAGGAAAAATGGGTGTAATAGTCAGCCATGACGGCCTCCGGACATGACGAGACCTGGCGATGGACCAGGCCGATTGCGTGGAAGGGGGTGAAAATCAGGCGGCGCAGGGCAGGCTAAGCAATTCCGCGGCGGTCCCCCGCCAGCCGCGATCGACCAGGCGTGTCTCGAGGAGACTGGCGCGGTAGCGCAGGTTGCGGGCTAACCGGGCATCGCAAGCCGCCGAGGCCCTGCCGCGCAATCGGCTTGCCTCGCTCACGATACGGCGGGCTTGCGCGTCAGAGGTGACAGGCTGCTGCCAGACAATGGCCCGAGCCCGGATTTCTCCGGCGAGGACCAGACCGTAGGTCGAGTCATGAATTGCGGCGATGCGCGCCTCAAAGCGCAGCGTGTCGTCCTCTCCAACGCGAATATCGTCACGCGAAACGCGCTGTGCCGCGATCGTCATGGCGTCTTCGGGAGAGGCACATTCGCCGAGAACGATAGTCCGGTCGAATTGGCTGGTATCGTGATCGTCGACGAAACGGACAGTGCCGAGACAGGAAGCCCGTAGCGGATACCGAAGGGCGCTACGCAGCCCGGGCAGCACCTGCCGGGCGAGGATTTCGCCGATCGGGCGAAACCCGGATGAGCGATGAAGGGACATGGGAGCTACTCCGCGACGGGCGCCGGGAGCCTCTCTCTCCGGCCACCAACCCGTCACGGCCAACCGGCCCGCACTCTACCTCTTTCGTGCCGGGTATGGCCGCTATCGTCGGCGGTAAGAGGTCACCCGCAAAGCGGTGGCCCGGCTGCGTTGCCTGCGCGCCGGGCCATCGGGAAGAGGATCTTCCCGTGCCTTCAGGCCCACGGATCGAGTTCGAGTTTCACCATCTCTTCGTCGCCATCGAACTCATTGGCGGGCATGGCGCCATGGGTGCCATCTCCGGCCTGGAACACGACGATCACAGTCATCAGCGTGGCGGCGAGGCTGGCGGCAAAGGCAGTGGCATCTGCGTAGGACATGGGTTCCGGCTCCTGTCTTGGAGGCGGGGGACCATCCCCCGCGCGACAGGCGCCCGAAGTGTCTGACCGGATCTGCAATCACCCTCGCGCGTTCGGCTTGTCCGAATCCGCGAGGGCGGCACGCATAGCGTCAAGCCGACCCCTTGCGGGTTGAATGCAAAGACGACGGCTCAGACCAAGGTTTGCGAATGGAAGCGGGGGTAGTGTTCTGCATCCGACAGGAATCCGCATATTCGTTGCGGATCGTTCGCCGCGTCAGCCTAGATGCCACGCGAGCAATAAGCGATGTTCCCTCAGCCTGGGACGGCACCCATTGCGCCAGCCATAACGGGATTGATCCTGGGCGACACTGGCGCGGCTCATTCCATCCCGATCGCCTCAGGAAGAGACGGGGCAGCCGGAGCCGCCCCGCGTTACGGTCATTCAGCGGCTACCATCTGCTGCGCCTCATCCTCTTCGTCGACGATGTCATCCTCGCCGTCGCCTGCCAGGAATTCAGGAAGGTCCACATTGACATCGCCTTTCTCCGAAACGTCAGGCTCCACAGCGGGATCGATCGTGCGCAGCGGCTCGGGCAGCCAGCCGGTATCGGCGAGCAGGCGCTCGGCTTCCTTGGCCATGTCGCCCTTCTTGAGATGGCCGATCAGCTCCGAGGCCCGTTCACCTGCACCTTCACGAACCGCCCCGAGGATGCGCGGCTTGGTCACACGGCCGAGATAGTTGCTGACGGTCGGCTTCCAGCCCGCCGCCACCATATCGAGGCCGGTAGCGCGCACCAGACGGTTCGCCTGGGAGAGACGCACCTCCAGCCCGTGCTGGCTGACGCCCGTGCCGCTATAGGGATTAGGCTTTTCGTAAAGGGCGTTGATGCCAAAGCTGACGCAATGGGCGAGAAGCTCCATGCGGGACTCGTCATCGAGATCGGTCAGCCAGTTCCAGAGCGCCTCATCGTCAGCCGGGATGTGATCGCCCCAGCGTTCGTGCCGTTCGGTAACAGACTGCGCCGAGACGCTGTCGCGCAAATCCTCAGCCTGTGCCGGCAAGTGAACCTGGCGGACATGGGCCTCCAGGCATCCCCTGGCGGGCTGCGGCAGGAAGGTGTCCATCACCAGCCGATGCAGCAGCGCGGTCATCGCAATATGGGGGTTCATCGCAACAGCATCACGCAGCGCGAGCGTGCGATGCGCGGTCAGCTCGCTGATTAGTCGGTCCGGCAGCGGCCGCACAATCTCGGCCTCATCGTCGTCCTCCGGTGATTCGCTGCCGCCACCGACGTTGACGACCGTACGCGATACACCAGCTGCAGCGCCCTCTGTGGCCGGCCCGGAAGAGCCATCGGGATCTTCGCCATCAATCGCCGCTTCATCGTCGGGCCGAACATAACCCCGTTCGGCCCGCAGCTTGCCGTTCCCATCGATGCTGACGAAGACGCCCGCCCGCGCAACCTGTTCGGAATCATAGATCATCGGCCTGCGCTCGAATTCTTCCAGCGCCTGCTCGATCTCGCCAAGCCGCTGATCGACCTCATCAGGCAGCTCGTCGGCCTCGGCATATTCGGCTTCGAGCCGGTCATATTCCTCGCGCAGGGATTCGCGGGTGGCCCGCTCATCGTCGGTCAGATCGGCGACCGAACCCTCGAGTTCCCGCAGACCGTGATCGTGGCCATAGGGAAAGGTCACCGCTACCTCGACCCACTTCCAGCCTTCGGTCGCAATGGACTCGGCTTCGGCTTTGAGCTTTTCGCCCGCCAGGCGGTCGAGCAGCTCAGGGTCCTGAAGCCAACCGCCGTCGTCGCGCTGAAAGAGATCGCGCAGCACATAGCCGCCGGCGGCTTCATAGGTCTCGATACCGACAAAAAGCGCTCGCCTGTCAGAGGCGCGCACTGCGGTTTCGGTCAGGAGGCGGCGGATATAGTGCGGCTCTTTCTGCCAGGAATCCTTGATCGCGTCCCAGACCTGTTCCTGCCGGACATGGTCTTCCGATACGGTGAAGGCCATGAGCTGTTCGAGCGTCATGCCGTCCTCGGCGTAAACGTCGAGAAGCACGGGCGAGACCGCAGCAAGGCGCAGGCGCTGCTTGACGACTTTCGCGTCGACAAAGAAGGCGGCTGCGATGGCTTCCTCGCTCATCGCCTTGTTGCGCAACGCCTGGAAGGCCCGAAACTGATCGAGCGGATGAAGCGGCGCGCGCTCGATATTTTCCGCGAGCGAGACTTCGTCGATCAGGATGTCAGCATCGGCCTCGGATATGACGCACGGGACGGGCGCAGTCTTTGCGAGACGCTTCTGCCTGACCAGCAATTCCAGGGCCCGATAGCGGCGACCGCCTGCGGGCACCTCGAACATGCCGGTTTCCTTGCCCTCGGCATCAAGAACCGGACGGACATGTAGGGATTGGATCAGTCCGCGGCGGGCGATGGATTCGGCCAGTTCCTCGACCGAGATGCCAGCTTTGACGCGCCGGACATTGGCCTGGCTCAGCGCCAGCCTGTTGAACGGAATATCGCGCGAGGACGCGAGGGTGATCTTCTGAACGGCAGTAGCCATATGCCTTACTCCATGACGGGCGCCGGGAGACTCTCTCTCCGGCCACCGACCCGTCACGAAGCAAAGCGCCGCCCTCTTCCTCTCAAGAGAGCGGCGCAAAATCGCAAAGCCGGAGAAGCGGGCTTCAGTGTTTCCGGCTTTGCGTATCGGTCGGTTTCGGGGTCGGCGTGGAGGGGGCTCGGGCGCCTGAGTAAAGAATGCGTTCGGCCTCGCGGATGCCACCGGCCCGCCGCGCCATGTCAGCCCAGACCGAGATCGGGAAATCGCCGGTGAAGTGCAGATCGCGCTCGATCCTCATGTCAAAGGGCAAGCGGACCGCCTGCATTTCGCCAAGGCTCCAGCTTCCAAGCTCTGGAAATCCCAGATCGGCGAGGCCGAACAGGATGTCACCGTCGCTATCCAATTCGGTGGCAAGCCAGACGCCGCTACCCAACGGATTGAAGAATTTTACCACGGGGATGTGGTCGACATCGCTCTGGCGGCCATTGGCGAGGAGCTGCTCGCGCTGGGTGCTGGTCAGGAGGATCATGCCGCGGCCCTCCGATCCGTCGATGCAGTATCCGCTTCGCCAGTGTCTTCGGCGGGCAGACGTGCCAGGAGCCAATCGGCTGCCTTGCTGGCCTGGGAAGCGGCGCGGACGATGGCGCGGTTGTCCTCGCGCAGCACCTCGAGCCAGGAGCCGATGTAGTCGGCATGGCGTACGGTCGGCACAACGCCGATCGAGGCGCAGCAGAAGGCCGCGTTCATTTCGGCGACCAGCTCCTCGAACGCGTATTTCCTGGTGCCAAAGCGGCCCGACATATCCCGTCCGAGCCGGGAGGCATGGCCCGTGGCGTGCCCCAGCTCGTGCAGGGCTGTCCGGTGCCAGTCGATCGGCTCGAAATAGGCCTGTGGCGGCGGCACCTGAACATAATCGTGCGCTGGAACATAGAAGGCCTGGCTCCCACCGATGCGAAAGTCGATTCCGGTCGCCCGGATCAGCGCCTCGACCCTTGGCTCGATCATGTGGGGCGGCGGTGGCGGCGCCTCGATAGCAACATCCTCGGGCAGACCCTCGCATTGCGCCGCGTTGAACACGGTGAAGCGCTTGAGGAACGGGATGCTGCCAGCTTCCTCCCCCGTCGCCCGGGCGCGGCGCTTTTCTTCCTCCGGCGTGAAGCGGTCGGCATAGACGACGGTCGTGCCGCGCTCGCCTTTCCGGACATTGCCGCCGAGCGACAGGGCCTGGCGGAAAGTCAGCCAATGCTGGGTCGGATAGCCGTATTGAACAACGGCGCCCCAGAGGATCAGAATGTTGATCCCGGAATATTGCCGGGCCGTCGCGGCATTCCTCGGCATCGCGAGCGGTGCCTTCGCCGCCGTGCCCCAGGGCTGGACCCAGGGTAATCGCCCTTGCTCCAGCTCGTTGATGATTTTCGCGGTGATCTCGCCATAGAGATTGGTGCGGGCGCCGCCGTCGCGTGCGGCGCGGTTCTGTCTGGCCATCGGGATTGTCTCCGCGACAGGCGCCGGAAGCCTCTCTCCCGACCTTCAACCCGTCACGGCAAACCCCGTCCGCACTCTCACTCTAGGAGCCGCGGTGGGGCCTAAATGGAGGAGACCCGCCTGAGAAAGCGGTCGCAAACAGCATCAGGCCTGTCCGATCTGCACGCCATGGTCGCCGACGATACGCTGCGGCCAATTTCTGCTGGCCCTTATCGGCACATATCGGCTCCAATCGCATCACCGCACCATGATCAGGAGCTGCAGATGCCATCCGTTAGCGACCGGCCCGTCAAACGTTCGATCCGAAGGAATGAACTGCGAGAAATCGTTCCTCTGGCGGACAGCACCATTTACGAGATGGAGCAGCGCGGAGAATTTCCACGCCGCTTTGCCCTTTCACCCAGATGCGTCGTCTGGGATCTTGCCGAGGTCGAAGCGTGGCTCGAAAGCCGGCGCACGCGGCCAATCCCGCGCGCCAAACACCCCGACGTCACCCAGCGGAAGTTCCGGCCGATCAAAGGACACGGGCAGAGTTAAGGTTGGGCATTTGAGAATCAGGAGCAGTCGAGCGCCCGTCATACCGGTGCCCCACATAACCCTGGTTTGCATCCCGGTGACCGACAACTACGGTGGCAGGCGATAGCTCTGCCTGTTGTGTCAAGCGTCAGGATTTGGGCATCAGGATTACAAGCGAGTCGCTGCAAACGCGCGACGGATTGCGTCCTCACCACTTCCTTCAGCCAACTCGCCACCACGGGCTTGTCCAAGACCTGTCATCAACAGAAGTCTTAGATCATCAAGCTCGGCCTCCTCGCGTTCTAAAAGACACAATCCCGCACGAAGGGCTTCGGATGCATTCTGATATCGCCCTGACGCCACCAGTCGGTCGACCAGGGCAGATTGACTATCGGTGAGCACGAGATTTCTTGTGGCCATGCGAGGCTCCATCGGTTCATTAGCAATATATGCTAATGTCTCTCTGATATCGATCGTACCGGCATCCGCCCAGCGCTGGCCCATCAAAGGGCAGGATCGGGCTCAAGCATAGGCATGGTCGGGGGGAGCAGGGTGACTGGCCGCTTGCGACCTTCCACCCATGCGTCAACGACGTCCGACCACTCCTGGAGCATATGGCGGCGCTGAACCTCGTATTCTGCCTTGTTGTAGACGCCGCGCGAAGATCGCCCGTCCTCGTGGGCAAGGCATTTTTCGATCCAGTCGCTGTTGAAGCCGAGTTCATTTAGCAACGTTGAGCCGGTCCGTCGTAAGTCGTGAACTGTAAACGGCTCCAGCGGCAGCCCCTCCTTCTGCGCCAAATCGACCACCGCGTAGGTGATGCGGTTGAACGTCGCCCGCGACATGGGCGCATCCGCATCATAACGCGAGGGCAGCAGATACCGAGAATTGCCGGCACAGGTCTTGAGCGCGATCATGATGTCGAGCGCCTGTCGGGAAAGGTACACATTGTGCGGCTTGGAGCGCTTCATCCGCTCCTTCGGAATGCTCCAAACCGCGTTCTCGAAGTCCACTTCGTCCCAAACCGCGTCCTGCAGCTCGCTTTTGCGAACCATCGTCAGCAGGAAGAGCTTCATGCCGAGGCGAATGGTCGGCAAAGTTGGGACATGCTCCAATTGCCTGAGCATGATGCGAATCTCTGTCGGTGAAAGCGCACGGTCTCTGGGCCGGAATGCAGCAATCGAAGCTGGGCCAACTTCATCGGCGGGATTGGGCACCTTCTCGCCGTGCAGGATCGCGAAACTGTAGATCTGCTTGAGGATGTCGCGGACGTGGATGGCCGTTGCAGGCGCACCGCGATCGACGATCTTGGCGCAGAGAGCTCTCAGATCATCTGGGGTGATTTCGCGCAGCAGCCGGTTGCGCCAGACGGGCAGCAACTCTCGATCGAAGATCGAGCGCCGCATCGCTCTGGTACTGTCCGCCATCGGAGCCTTGTCCAGCCACTTCTCGCCGAACTGACCGAAGCTCTTGGCCTCTTTCAGGCGGCGCTTCTCGCGCTGTTTTTCAATTGCGGGTGAGCGGCCCTCTCGGACTGCACGCTTGGCGTCCAGACAGAGTTCGCGAGCCCGTGCGAGCGAAATGCCGTCACGTCCGTACCTGCCGAGATAGACGGTCTCGCGGCGACCATTCAGCCGGTAATCCAGGCTGAAGGAGATCAGACCCGTCGGCGCGACACGGACATACATGCCGTCCCTGTCTGACACCTTGTAGACTTTGTCTTTTGGTTTCAGCGCCTTAAGCGCAGCGTCCGTCAACATGTTCGCGCAGCCTCCGAAAAGTACCGTCATGCGGTTTTGGGAGGTTCGTGACGCCTAAATCACTTTATTATCAGCGCCTTACCTTGCAAAAAGTACCGTCACGATCCTCAACTCTTGCGACGGTACTTTCTGAGACGGCCGTGATCAATATGAGCGAGCACCGTCAATCGTGACGGTACTTGTGATTGCTACCCACCGATAGGTTTCGATAGGCAGCGGATCAAAAATTATTTTTAATCAGAGTGTTAGGGGAAAATCTGGCGCATTGTCGGCGGCGTTCGGATGGCCCTGAATCATTCCCACTCGATCGTGCCGGGGGGCTTGCTGGTGTAATCGTAGACCACGCGGTTGATGCCCTGCACTTCGTTCACGATGCGGGTGGCGACGCGGCTGAGGAAAGCGGAATCATAGGGATAGACATCCGCCGTCATCCCATCGGTGCTGGTCACCGCGCGCAGGGCCAGGACGCTGTCGTAAGTGCGGCCATCGCCCATCACGCCCACGGTGCGGACCGGCAGCAGCACGGCAAAGGCCTGCCAGATCGCATCATAGAGGCCCGCATTGCGGATTTCCTCCAGATAGACCGCATCCGCCTTGCGCAGGATGTCGCAGCGTTCCTTCGTCACTTCGCCGGGTATGCGGATGGCCAGACCAGGGCCGGGGAACGGGTGGCGGCCTACGAAAATCTCCGGCAGGCCCAGTTCACGGCCCAGTTCGCGCACCTCGTCCTTGAACAGCTCGCGCAGCGGTTCCACCAGCTTCATGTTCATACGTTCGGGCAGGCCGCCAACGTTGTGGTGGCTCTTGATCGTGACCGAAGGGCCGCCGGTGAAACTGACGCTTTCGATCACGTCGGGATAGAGCGTGCCCTGCGCGAGGAAATCGGCACCGCCTATCTTCTGCGCCTCTTCCTCGAACAGATCGATGAAGGCCTTGCCGATGAACTTGCGCTTGGCCTCCGGATCGGTGACGCCGGCCAGACCGCCGAGGAACATCTCCTCCGCATCCACGTGGACCAACGGGATGTTGTAGTGATCGCGGAACAGGGTGACGACCTGCTCCGCCTCGTTAAGCCGCATCAGGCCATGATCGACGAAAACGCAGGTAAGCTGATCGCCGATCGCTTCGTGAATCAGCACCGCGGCCACGGCGGAATCGACACCGCCAGACAGGCCGCAGATAACCCGCCCGCTGCCGACCTGAGCGCGGATTTCCTCGATCTTGGTCTTGCGGAATTCGGCCATGGTCCAGTCGCCGGAACAACCGCAGACGTGGCGCACGAAGTTGGCCAGCAGCTTCGCGCCGTCAGGCGTATGGACCACTTCCGGATGGAACTGGGTGCCATAATACTTGCGCGCCTCGTCCGCGATCACCGCGAAGGGAGCGCCATCGCTGGTGGCCACGATGCGGAAGCCGGGGGCGAACTTCGTCACCTTGTCCCCATGGCTCATCCACACCTGGTGCCGTTCACCCACCTGCCACAGCCCGTCAAACAGGGCGCAAGGTTCCGTCACGGTCAGGAAGGCGCGACCGAATTCCCCGCCCTCACCCGTCTCATGACCGGGGCGGACTTCACCGCCGAGCTGGTGACTCATGACCTGCTGGCCATAACAGATGCCCAGGATCGGCAGCCCGCTGTCGAACAGCACCTGCGGCGCGCGGGGCGACCCATCTTCCGGCACGCTGGCGGGGGAGCCCGAAAGGATGATTCCCTTCGGCTTCATGCGCGCAAACGCCTCTTCCGCCAGAGTGAACGGCGCGATTTCGGAATAGACACCGGCTTCGCGCACGCGGCGGGCGATCAGCTGGGTGACCTGACTGCCGAAATCGACAATCAGGATAGAGTCGGGGGTATGCAGAGCGTCCATGGCGGAGCGTTAGGTTCGTCCGGCGAGCCTGTCCAGACGCCGCGCCGACGCCATGCAAGGTGGATCGCACAGTGTTGCACCACTGTTAAAAGCATCGTTGCAAAAAGTGCAACATGGGTTGCAGTCTTCGCGTTTGCACAAAATCATGCTGCGCTGCACATAGGCAGGGTAGTTGAGAAAACGTCCTGGGATGGACCCCGAAAGGCGGCCGAAACCGGATGAAAAGGAATTACGCGATGCGCAAATCTGTCGTCACCGTTCTCGCCGCCCTCGCTTTCAGCGCCGCAGCGACCCCCGCCTTCGCCGCCGAAGCGGCTGACCCCATCGAAACCGTTTCGGTCGCCGTGGACTACGCCGATCTGGACATCAACACGCCGACCGGCTCCGCCGCCCTCGACAAGCGGGTCGAAGCTGCTGCCTCGGCCGTCTGCGAAAAGCCCGATATCCGCAATCTGAAGCAGATGGCGGCCTGGGAAGAGTGCAAGGCGAGCGCCAAGTCAGACGCTTTCGAGCAGCTTTCGGTGCTCGAACCCTATGAGAGCCTGGCTCTCGCCAGCCTGTTCTGAGATTTAAGGATTATCCGATGCTGAAGTTCTTCAAGGGCGCGCTCAATGCCTACATCAAGGGCGCTGGCAACTATCCCCTGCCGATGACCTGGGCTTTCTGAGCCAGCCGGCAGAGACGCCGAAAAGACGGCCGCCCCAACGGGCGGCCGTTTTCGTATTCGTTGCTGTGGATTGACGCCGCCGCGGGTTCCTTAACTGGCGCCAAATCCCTATATGCTGGGCATGTCAGAAGCATCCGAAGACACCCCGCGCGCCAACGCCTATGGCGCGGACTCCATCAAAGTCCTCAAAGGTCTGGACGCCGTGCGCAAGCGGCCGGGCATGTATATCGGCGATACCGACGATGGATCCGGCCTGCACCACATGGTGTTCGAGGTGTCGGACAATGCGATCGACGAGGCGCTGGCCGGCCATTGCGACCTGGTGCTGATCGAGTTGAACCCTGACGGTTCCGTTTCTGTAGAGGATAACGGGCGCGGCATCCCGACAGGCATCCATGCCGAGGAAGGCGTTTCCGCCGCCGAAGTGATCATGACCCAGCTCCACGCGGGCGGGAAGTTCGAGAACACCAGCGAAGATAACGCCTACAAGGTTTCGGGCGGCCTGCACGGTGTGGGCGTTTCCGTGGTCAACGCCCTGTCCGAATGGCTGGAACTGACGATCTGGCGCGAAGGCAAGGAACACTGGATGCGGTTCGAACACGGCGATGCCGTGGGCCCGCTGAAAGTTACGGGCGATGCCCCCAAGGTCGAACGCAACGCCGATGACAACGGATACAAGAAGGGCACGCGCGTTACCTTCCTGGCATCCACCGACACGTTCAAGAACGTGACCGAATTCGATTTCGAGAAGCTGGAGCACCGCTATCGCGAGCTGGCGTTCCTCAATTCTGGCGTTCGCATCCTGCTGCGCGACAAGCGGCAGGAAGAAGCGGTGGAGCACGATCTCTATTATGAAGGCGGCATCGCGGCCTTTGTGAAGTTCCTCGACCGCAACAAGCAGGCCCTGATCGCGGAGCCGATTTCCGTTTCGGCGGAGAAGGAAGGCATCGGCATCGATGTCGCGCTGGAATGGAACGACAGTTACTACGAAAACGTCCTGTGCTTCACCAACAACATCCCGCAGCGTGACGGCGGCACCCATCTGGCTGCATTCCGCGCCGCGTTGACCCGCACGCTGAACGGCTATGCCGAACGGTCGGGCCTGCTGAAGAAGGAAAAGGTCTCGCTATCGGGCGAAGACATGCGTGAAGGGCTGACGGCGATCGTCAGCGTGAAGCTGCCCGATCCGAAATTCTCCAGCCAGACCAAGGACAAGCTGGTCAGTTCCGAAGTGCGCCAGCCGCTGGAAAGCCTGATGGGCGAGAAGATGAGCGAGTGGCTGGAGGAGAATCCTTCAGACGCGAAGTCCATCGTCCAGAAAATCGTGGACGCGGCCGCCGCCCGTGAAGCGGCGCGCAAGGCGCGCGAGCTGACCCGGCGTAAGGGCGCGATGGACATCGCCAGCCTGCCGGGCAAGCTGGCCGACTGCCGCGAGCGTGACCCCTCGCTGAGCGAACTGTTCCTGGTCGAGGGGGACAGCGCCGGCGGCAGCGCCAAGAGCGGGCGCGACAGCCAGTATCAGGCGATCCTGCCCCTGCGCGGCAAGATCCTGAATGTGGAGCGCGCGCGGTTCGACCGGATCATCAGCAGCAAGGAAGTCGGCACGCTGATCCAGGCGATGGGCACCGGCATCCGTGACGAGTTCAATCTGGAAAAGCTGCGTTACCACAAGATCGTCATCATGACGGACGCCGACGTCGACGGCGCGCATATCCGCACCCTGCTGCTGACGTTCTTCCACCGGCAGATGCCCGACATCATCCGCGCCGGACACCTCTTCATCGCCCAGCCGCCGCTGTTCAAGGTGAGCAAGGGCCGCAGCGAAGTCTACCTGAAGGATCAGGCCGCGCTGGACCGCTATCTGGTGGAAGCGGGCCTGCAAGGGCGCGTGCTGGAAGCGCCGGGCGGCGCGCGCGGCGGGGCGGACCTTTCCGCGCTGGTCGAACATGCGCTGCGGATGAAGGCGCTGATGGGCTTCGTGCCGCGCAAGTACGACCACGCCGTGATCGAGGCGATGGCGCTGGCCGGTGCGCTCGATCCCGAACTGGCGGGCGCACAACGTGCAGCGGCATTGGTGCGCGCTGCCGCCCATCTGCAAATGGGCGATGGGGAAGCCACATGGTCCGGCCGGCTGCTGGAAGACGGCACGATCCGCTTCGACCGCCTGTGGCGCGGCGTGACCGACGCCCACCTGATCGAAGGATCGTTCATCGGCAGTGCGGAATCGCGCAAGCTGCACCGGCTGACACAGGAAATGGCCGAAGCCTATACCGCACCCGCGCGCCTGACCAAGGCGGGCACGGAAGCCGAGCCAGAGCCCGAACCTGTGGCGGAAGACACCGGCAACGAGGAAACCGCCGCGCCAGTATCCGTGGACGGCGCCATCACCCGGCCGAGCCAGCTTCTGGACGCAGTGCTGGCCACGGGCCGCAAGGGCCTGTCCATCAGCCGCTACAAGGGTCTGGGCGAAATGAACGCCGAACAGCTGTGGGAAACCACGCTGGATCCGGACAACCGCGTGTTGCTGCAAGTGAAGGTGGAAGACGCCGACGTAACGGACGAAATCTTCACCCGTCTGATGGGTGACGTGGTGGAACCCCGCCGCGACTTCATCCAGCAAAACGCGCTGAACGTGGCCAATCTGGACGTTTAACCTTCAATCCTCCCCGGAAACGGGGGGATTGGCGTTCTCGCTCACATCCTGAACACGCCGAACCTCGGCACCTCGGCAATCGGTGCTTCCAAACACGTGCCTAGCGCCAGGCGCAGCACATCGCGTGTCTGCGCGGGGTCGATCACGCCGTCGTCCCACAGGCGGGCGGTGGCGTAGTAGGGGTTGCCTTCGGTCTCATACTTCTCGCGGATCGGGGCTTTGAAGGCTTCGGCTTCTTCTGGCGTCCAGTTTTCCGCGTCGCGGTGGACGGTGGCGAGAACGCTGGCGGCCTGTTCACCGCCCATCACGCTGATGCGGGCGTTGGGCCAGGTGAACAGAAAGCGCGGCGAATAGGCGCGGCCGCACATGCCGTAGTTTCCGGCGCCGAAGCTGCCGCCGATGACCACGGTAATCTTCGGCACTTGCGCGGTGGCCACTGCTGTCACCAGCTTGGCGCCGTGGCGGGCGATGCCTTCCGCCTCATACTTGCCGCCGACCATGAAGCCGCTGATGTTTTGCAGGAACAGCAGGGGGATGCCGCGCTGGCACGCGAGTTCGATGAAATGCGCGCCCTTGATCGCGCTTTCCGAGAACAGCACGCCGTTATTGGCGAGGATCGCCACGGGCATGCCCCAGATATGCGCGAAACCGCAGACGAGGGTGGAGCCGTACAGCGCCTTGAATTCCTGAAATTCGCTGCCGTCCACCAGCCGGGCGATGACTTCATGAACGTCGTAGGGGGCGCGGACATCTTCGGGGATGATGGCGTAGAGGTCTTCGGCATCGAACTTTGGCGGGCGCGGTTGGCGCGAGGGGGCATTACCGCCTGAGGGCCCTGCCTGCGCGGGGGAGCAGTGGCTGACGATATCGCGCAGGATCGTCAGGGCGTGCTCGTCATTTTCGGCAAGGTGATCGACGACGCCGGATTTGCGGGCATGGAGATCACCCCCACCTAGGTCTTCCGCGCTGATCTCCTCCCCCGTGGCGGCTTTCACCAAGGGCGGTCCGGCGAGGAAGATGGTGCCCTGATTGCGGACGATCACACTCTCGTCGCTCATGGCCGGGACATAGGCGCCGCCTGCGGTGCAGCTTCCCATGACGCAGGCGATCTGGGGGATTTGCAGCGCGCTCATCCGTGCCTGATTGAAGAAGATGCGGCCGAAGTGGTCGCGATCGGGAAATACGTCCGCCTGATGCGGCAGATTGGCTCCGCCGCTATCCACCAGATAGAGGCACGGCAGGCGGTTCTCCTGCGCGATTTCCTGCGCCCGCAGATGCTTCTTCACCGTCAGCGGATAATAAGTGCCGCCCTTCACCGTGGCGTCGTTGGCCACGATCATGCACTGCCGCCCGGACACCCGGCCAATCCCGGCGATCAGGCCGGCACCGGGCACCTCGTCATCATAAAGGCCATTGGCCGCCAGTTGCCCGATTTCGAGAAAGGGGGAGCCGGGATCGAGCAGGCGTTCCACCCTGTCGCGAGGCAGCAACTTGCCGCGCGCGACGTGGCGATCCCGGCTTCCCTCTGGCCCGCCGAGCGCTGCGGCGGCCACCCTTTCACGCAGTTCCTGCGCCAGCGCCCGATTATGTGCCGAACGGGCGCGAGCCTCGGCCCCCTCCAGATCGATCGAGCTGGAGAGGGCCGGGCCGCTCATTACTTTGCGAGATGCCCGGCCATGAACGGCAGCACGATTTCGCTGAACCGCTGGCCGATCTTGTCGGTATGGGTGCCTTCATAGACCGCCCATTCATGCGCCACGCCGAACTTCTGCAATTCTTCGTGCATCATCGTATCGTCGCGGATCAGGCCATCCTTGTCACCCACATCCGAACCGATGGCCTTGAAGCTCTTCAACGCATCGACATGGCTGGCGACCAGCGCCAGCGGTGAGTTGGCGGCCCATTGCGCGATCACGAACTGATCGACCTTGCCGTCCTTCAGCGGAAAATCGACGTAGTAGGGCGGGTTGTTGGGGTTTGGCGCCCATGCCACGGCCGAAGCGAGGCCCGCGCGCATGCCGAAGCCGGCCTTGTCCACGTCGGCATAGGGCACATTGGCCATCGCCGTTGCCGATTCCACCGTTTCGGTGCGCGGGCTGACGCAGCAGGCGCTCTGCGCCCAGATCGCCGCATAGACTTCCGGATAGCGCATCGCGATGCGCCAGGTGCCGTATCCGCCCATCGAATGGCCGACGAGTCCGCGCCCGTCGCGGCTGGCGATGGTGCGATATTTGCCGTCGATGTAGGCGACCAGATCCTTTGCGATGAAGGTCTGGAAATCGCCGGTGGTGACGGAATTGGAATACATGCTGCCGCCCATCTTCGTCAGCGTATCGGGCACGACGACGATGAATTCGCGGCCCTGCGCGGCATTGGCGGCAACCGCTTCCGGCACTTTCATGAAATTGTAGAAGTTGCGCCCGTCGATCGAGAACCCGTGCAGGTAATAGATCACCGGATAACGCTTGTTCGGGTTGCTGGCATAGCTGGGCGGCAGCACGACCATCGCCGAACGTTCGGCGGAATTGCCTTCCAGATTGCCCGCCACCGCGGCGCTGTGGACCTTCACTTCTTCCACCGTGATCCCGTTCGGCACGGCGGCCGGGGGTGCGGTGATGTTCTGCGCCTGCGCGGACGCGACGGTGAGCGTCATCAGCGCGAGAACGCCGGCAGCCCATTTCGTCAGTTTCATACCAGTCTCTCCAAGGTCCAGCTCCCCGGACGGGGCTGCATCAGGCAATAGTTCATTGCAATAATTATTTCCCAGTGCAGCCATCCATCCCGCTTATTTGGCGAGATGCTTTCCGAAGAAAGGCAGCAGGTCAGACCGTACGCGGGCCGCGACACGGTTGCCGTGATCACCTTCAAACACTTCCCAATCATGAGTGACGCCGAAGCGATTCAGTTCGTTATGCATCGCGGTATCGTCGGCCAGCAGGAAATCCTTGTCGCCAACGTCGATGCCGATGGCCGTCATGGCCTTGAGCTGGGGCACGCTCTGCGACAGCAGGACCAGCGGCGAATTGGCGTGCAGGCGCGCGGTGATGACAGGGCTGAGCTTGCCGTCCTTTTCATCCACCGCGATGAAGTTGGGCGGGTTGTTGGGATCGGGCGCCCATGCAGCCAGCGAGGCCGCGGCGGCGGCAGCGCCGAAATCAGCCGCTTCGATCTGCTCGGGCGTCATGGATGCCGCGCCCCGCGCCTGTTCCAGCGTGATGGCAGAGGGGGAGAGGCAGCACGGCGCCATCGCGTACATGCTGGAATAGATGCCCGGATACTTCATCACGATTTTCAGCGTGCCGTACCCACCCATCGAATGGCCCGACAGGCCGCGGCTCTCCGCCCGGGCGAGAGTGCGGTAGTTGCTGTCGATATGGCTGACGAGATCGCGGGTGACGAAGCCTTCGAAATCGCCGGTGGTCACCGAATTGCTGTACATCGCGCCCTTGAACTTGGTGTGCGCGTCAGGGAGCACGACGATCAGCTCGTTCCCGGCGGCCGCAGCCTCGTCCACAGCCTCCTGAAACTTGACGAGGTTCTCGTAAGCGTCAGCGGTGGCGAAATAGCCGTGCAGGAAATAGACCACCGGATAACGCTTGCTGGCATTGCTGTCATAGCTGGGCGGCAGGAAAACATAGACATCGCGATCAGCGGAGTTGCCTTCCAGATTGCCTTCCAGCGAAGCGCCGTGGACCTTGATCTTCTCCGTCCGCGCCTCTGCCGGAATGGCCGCGAGAGTGGCCAGAGCGGCCGCGCAGGCCAGCAGTTTCTTAAACATCGTCATCCTCTCCCTGAATGTCCCCTTCAGGTGCCGATCAGTTCCCGCCCGATCAGCATCCGCCTTATCTCATTGGTCCCCGCCCCGATGTCGAGCAGTTTTGCATCGCGCAGATAGCGTTCGACCGGCCAGTCGGTCGTATAGCCCGCCCCGCCCAGCGCCTGCACCGCTTCACCCGCGACGCGGAAGGCGTTTTCGCTGGCGAGCAGGATTGCGCCGGCCGCATCGAAGCGCGTGGTCTGCCCCCGGTCACAGGCCCCGGCCACCGCATAGGCATAGGCCCGGGCGGATTGCAGCGCGACATACATGTCCGCCACTTTGGCCTGCATCAGCTGGAACGTGCCGATAGGCCGCCCGAACTGTTCCCGTTCGCGCACATAGGGGATCACGGTATCGAGGCAGGCCTGCATGATGCCCAGTTGCACGCCGGACAGCACCGTGCGCTCGTAATCCAGCCCGCTCATCAGAACTTTCACGCCCTGCCCGACCTGGCCCAGAACATGGCTGTCTGGAACATGGCAGTCGCTGAACACGAGTTCGCTGGTGGGGCTGCCTCGCATGCCCAGCTTGCCGATCTTCTGTGCCGGGGAGAAGCCGGGCATGCCCTTTTCGATCAGGAAGGCGGTGATGCCTTTCGCCCCCCCATCTGGATCGGTCTTGGCATAGACCACCAGCACTTCCGCCTGATGGCCGTTGGTGATCCAGAACTTGCTGCCATTAAGCCGGAAGCCGCCATCCACGCGGTCGGCCCTCAGCTTCATCGACACCACGTCCGACCCGGCGGCCGGTTCGCTCATCGCCAGCGCGCCCACGTGTTCGCCGGAAATCAGGGCGGGAAGGTGCCGATCCTTCTGCTGCGCCGTGCCCCAGCGGGCGATCTGGTTGATGCACAGATTGGAATGCGCGCCATAGCTGAGGCCGACCGATGCGCTGGCGCGGCTTACCTCCTCAATCGCGATGACGTGTTCGACATAGCCGAGGCCCAACCCGCCATCCGCCTCTGCCACGGTAATGCCGTGCAGGCCCAACTCGCCCATTTCCGGCCACAGCTCTCGCGGGAAGCGGTCTTCCCGATCCACCCCTTCCGCCAGCGGGGCAATCCGTTCGTCAGCGAAACGGGCCACCGCTTCGCGAATCATGGCCGCCTGATCGCCCAGGCCGAAATCGAATTCCGGGGTCGCCCGCATCGGATTCTCCTCTTCCCCCGCCCTCTCCACAACAGGCATAGCAAGGGCGTCGCCCGCCGCAACCGGTTACGAATGAAATCGACTCTGGCGGATTTCCTTCCTAACATGCCCGTCTTGGGATAAAGTCACGCCCGGAGGGTTGCCATTGACTGTTGTGCCGAGCGACATCCGGCCTGCCGGGCCACAGCCCAATCCCGCGTCCAGCGAGGACGGGCATGACCAGGTTTTAAGGGCCTACAATTTCGAGACGCTGGAAGGCGATCCCGAACTGGCATCGCTCGTCCGCTTCGCCGCCGATCTTTGTGAAACGCCGATCGCGCTGGTCGGCCTGCTACAACACGATCACTTCCGCTTTCTGGCCCGCATGGGCACCGACGCGCATGAAAGCCCCTACAGCACGTCATTCTGCGCGCATGTAATGGCGCGGCAGGATCGGATGGAAATTCCGGACGCGAGAATGGATCCGCGTTTCGCCGATAATCCGCTGGTCGGGGGGGAGCCGTTCGTACGCTTTTACGCCGGGCAGCCGCTGGTGTCGGAAGAAGGCCTCCCGCTAGGCGCGCTGGCGCTGGCCGATACGAGGCCGCGACCGGGCGGGCTGACCGACCTGCAACGCCAGGGGCTGGAAGTGCTGGCGCAGGCTGTGATGCGACGCCTGCGTTCGCGCCGCCACAGTCTGGCTGCGCAGCGCGAGGCGGGAGAGCGGGAGAGTTCCCTGCGATCCTTGGCGGATTCGATCCCGGCCATTGCCTGGTCGGCCCTGCCCGATGGCAGCTTCGAATATTTCAACAAGCGCATGGTCGATTTCACCGGCCTGCCCGACGATCAGAGTGGCAGCGCCTTCCACCCCGACGATTTCGCCAAGGCCGACAGCGCTTGGCGGCATTCGCTGGCGACCGGTGAAACCTACGAGTTGGAGCACCGCTTCCGCCGTCACGATGGCGAATATCGCTGGATGATCGCGCGCGCCGTGCCCATCCGTGATGCAGAGGGCCGGATCGGGCGCTGGTTCGGCACGGCGGTAGACATTCATGATCTGCACGCCGCCTATGAAGCGCGCGAGTTGCTGGCCCGCGAGCTGTCACACCGGATCAAGAACATCTTCGCCGTGGTTTCCGGCCTCGTGTCCATGTCGGTGCGCAACCGGCCGGAACTGAAGGCGTTTGGCAGCGAACTGACCAGCACAATCCATGCTCTGGGCCGCGCGCATGATTACGTGCGCCGCGATGGGGAACGGCGCAGCACGCTGCATGGCATTCTGGACGATCTGTTCAGGCCCTATGCGATCGGTGAGCGGGCCCGCATCACCGTAAAGGGAGACGACATCGCCATAGCCGCACACGCAGCCACGCCGCTGGCGCTAGTGTTTCACGAGCTGGCGACGAATTCCGCCAAATACGGCGCGCTGGCGACGGAGGATGGCGCGATCGCCGTATCTATAGCCGACAAGGGTGACATGCTTGCTCTGCGCTGGAGCGAGACCGGCGGGCCGAAACCCGATGCAGACCGCATCGAGGGATTTGGATCGCGGCTGGTGGAAATGAGCGTGAAAGGATCGCTTGGCGGCAGTTGGGAACGGCGTTTCGAGAACGACGGGTTGATCTGCGATCTGACGCTTTCGAAGGCGGCGATCTCCCCGCAGGATCAGGGTATCAGCTAAACCCCGCGCCATCGGGCCAGCCCGGCGCGGCGAGGCCCATGACCTTGAACAGCGTGCCCATCTGATCATTGCCTGCCAGCCGGTCCACCGCACGGCCGATGGCATCGCGATGAGCGGGAGCAGCGCGGGCAAGAACCTCCGCCCGTGCCTCCAGCCCCATGGCGCGCAACCATGCGCCCTGCGCAACCGTGCCCATCCACCGCGCACCCGCCGCACCGGCGACTTCCGCCAGCGTTGCGAAATCAACGTGGGCAGTCAGGTCTGCTTCCCCCGGCAGAGCCAGCGGATCGACTTTCTGGTGCGCGCGCACGGCCTGAAGCGTGGATCCTGCGCGTATATGAGCGTGACCATAATCGATCAGCAGCGCGGCCCCGCCTTGCCGCGCCAGACGCATCGCCACTTCCGAGACAACCGCTGCGGAAGCCGGGCTAACCTCGATCAACGTTCCTTCTTCCGCTTCGCGCCGCTCCTCTGGGACGGCAGCGTCCATCGGGCGGGATCCTGCGGCCAGAACGAAGCCACCCGTATCATCCACGGCGACCTCGACCTCGCGCCAGCCGGCCGCGGTCATGACCAGCTGCCGGATGGGCAGCGCGTCAAGAAACTCGTTTGCGGCCAGCAACAGGGGCCGGTCCTGCGGGATATCGGCAAGATCGTCATGGAACCGGGCATTGGGCACCGCCGCCTGCTGAAGCGCCCGTAACGCGGGAGAACCTTCGACCAGATGGACATCCGGTTCCAGCCCGGCGCGCTTCATCGCCCGCAGCGCGTCGCTGGCCAGGGTTCCCCGTCCGGGACCAAGTTCAACATATATGGGCCTGTCGGGCGTGCCCGCGCGGGTCCAGATATCGGCCAGCCACAGGCCAACCAGTTCGCCGAACATCTGGCTGATTTCGGGCGCGGTGATGAAATCGCCCGCCGCACCCAGCGGATCGCGCGACGCGTAATAGCGCGCGTTCGATTCGCCCATGAACTGCGCCAGACTGATCGGCCCGGTGGCGGCGATCAGGCGGCGGAAACTGTCGGCCAGCGAGGGCCCGGTCATGCCGCCGGTGGCGTCGCCTGAGAAGGCGCCTTGGGCGTAGCCCCCAACGGCGGGCGGAGCAGCGCCCAGATGACCAGCGCCACGCCCGCAAGGCTGAGCGGGAGGGAAAGCCACTGGCCCATGCTAAGCCCCGTACTCAGCGCGAATTCTGTCAGCTGTTCGTCCGGCTGACGGAAAAACTCGACCGCGAACCGGCCCAGCGCGATCAGAGCGGTAAACACGCCGACCAGCAATCCGGGGCGGAACCGCGCACGTGTGAGCCAGAACAGCGGCAGCATCACGGCGATAACCAACAGCCCTTCCAGCAGCGCCTCGTAAAGCTGGCTGGGATGGCGGGCCACATCTCCGCCGCCCGGAAATACCATGGCCCACGGAACGTTGCTTTCGACCGCGCGGCCCCACAGTTCCCCATTGATGAAGTTGGCGATGCGGCCGAAAAGCATACCGAAGCCGACATTGACGGCGATATAATCGCATACGCGCACGAAGTTGAGATTCCCGCGCCATGCGACCCAGGCGATCGCCACGGTGACGCCGATCACACCGCCGTGGAAGCTCATCCCCCCGTCCCACAGGCGCAGCAGTTCCCAGGCGACGAACCCGTCGCCGTTGAAGCTGGTGAACAGTTCCGGCTTGTAGAACGCCGCGTAACCTAGCCGTCCGCCGAGAATGATACCCAGGGTACAGTAGAAGAACAGATCGTCGGCATGGCGCTGCGCCATCGGGCTGCCGGGGGCCTGCACCATCTTCGACAGATGCCAATAGCCGAGCAGGATGCCGGCGAGATAGGCCAGCGAATAGAACCGCAGGGTAAAGATGCCGAGATCGATCCCCGGCCGCAGGCCGAGGTCGGCCCAGTGGATCGCCTCTGCCGCGGTTGTCGCCGCGGATTGGGCCAGCATGTCCAACATCGTGCCTTGCGCTCCCTTCCAGACGCGGGGGCTTTGGCACGGAACGCGCGCAACGCAAAGGCTTCGCGGCGATTGCATGGCCGCGCATTGCCCTTATGTGCAGTAAGGTGAGCGCACACGGCATCCCCAATCAACGCGCGGTGATCGATCGCCGCGGTCTGGCATCGGCCATTGCAGAGGTAGTGGCGGAAGACGGCGGCGGGTCGAACGCGCGGCCCCGGATCATCACGCTGGTGCGCGCGGCGCTGGATAACGGGCGGGAAGAGCTGACCCGGCGGCTGGATGCCAAACCCAGCGCGGGGCACGAGATCACGCACGGCCATGCCTTTCTGGTCGATCAGGTCATCCGCGTGTTGCACGACCATGTGATCACCGATGTTTATCCCGCGCCCAACCGGTCCAAGGGCGAACGGCTGACGCTGATCGCCGTGGGCGGTTATGGCCGGGGGGAAATGGCGCCCCATTCAGACGTGGACATCGCCTTCATCACCCCCGGCAAGACGACGCCGTGGTGCGAACAGGTGATAGAGGCGCTGCTTTATTACCTGTGGGATCTGGGTCTGAAAGTGGGCCATTCCAGCCGATCGCTGGACGACATGGTCCGCATGGCCAGAAGCGACCTGACGATCCGCACCGCGCTGCTTGAGGGGCGTTACCTGTGGGGAGATCAGGCGCTTTATGACGAAACCAGCCGGCGGTTCTGGGGTGACGTGGTCCCCGGATCGCAGGCGCAGTTCGTGACGGAGAAGCTGGCCGAACGCGATGCCCGCCACAAACGCATGGGTGACAGCCGCTATGTGGTGGAACCCAATGTGAAGGACGGCAAGGGCGGCCTGCGCGATCTGCAAACGCTCTACTGGATCGGCAAATACATCCACGGTGTGAAAAGCGCCGCCGAACTGGTTGACGTGGGCCTGTTCACGCAGAAGGAATATCGCAGTTTCCGCAGGGCCGAGGGGTTCCTGCTGGCGGTCCGGTGCCATCTGCACACGATCACTAGCCGGGCAGAGGATCGCCTGACCTTCGACCTTCAGCGGGAAGTCGCCCGCCGCATGAAGTTCGCCGACCGGCCCGGCCGCAGCGCGGTCGAACGGTTCATGCAGTACTATTTCCTGCAGGCCCAGCATGTGGGCAACCTGACGGGCGTGTTTCTGGCCCATATCGACGAGGAAATGGGCAAGTCCCGCCGGCCGAGCGGGCTGCTGGCGGGCTTTCGCAGCCGTGCCCGGTTCCACAAGGGCTATCGCGTGCAGGGGGGGCGCATCAGCGCGCCGTCTGACGACTGGTTCGCGCGTGATCCGGTGCGCCTGATCGAAATATTCCAGATCGCCGAGGAAGAAGGTTTCGAGATTCATCCCGAAACCATGCGCATGGCCCGCCGCGACGCCGAACTGATCCGTGCGCCCGTGCGCAACGATCCGCGTGCCAACGAACTGTTCCTGAAACTGCTGACCGGGCGCAACGACTCCGAAATGGTCCTGCGCTGGATGAACGAGGCGGGCGTGTTCGGCCGGTTCGTGCCGGATTTCGGCAAGGTCAACGCGCAGATGCAGTTCGACATGTACCACCACTACACGGTGGACGAACACACCATCCGGGCGATCGGGCTGCTGGCGCGGATAGAGCGCGGCGATCTGAAGGAAGATCATCCGCTGGCGACGGAGATCATTCCCCGGCTGGCCAGCCGCAGGGTGTTGTATGTCGCAACGCTGCTGCATGACATCGCCAAGGGGCGCGGCGGCGACCATTCGGTTCTGGGCGCGGAGATCGCGCTGAAGCTGTGCCCGCGGCTGGGACTGGACGAAGCCGAAACGAAACTGGTGAGCTGGCTGGTACGCTGGCACCTGCTGATGAGCGCCACGGCCTTCAAGCGCGACCTGTCTGACCCCAAGACGATCACGGATTTCGTCGCCGAAGTGCACACGCTGGAGCGGTTGCGCCAGCTTACCGTGCTGACCATCGTGGATATCCGCGCCGTCGGGCCGGGCATCTGGAACAGCTGGAAACGGCAGCTGCTGGGCGATCTATACGAGTTGTCGGAAGAACGCATGCGGCTGGGCCACAAGCGCCGGGGCCGCGAGGAACGGATCGCCGCCAAGCGCGACCGGGTGGCGGAACTGCTGGGCGCCGACACGCATCTGCTGGACGAGCTGAACGACCGCTTCGACGACGCCTACTGGATCGCCGAGCCGGAAGACGTGATCGCAATGAACATCCCGCAATACGCGGCGGCCAAACATCATGGGGATCATCTGTCCATCCGCGCCGAATACTATCCCGCGCGCGGCGCCACGCTGGTCACGGTGATCGGTGACGACCATCCGGGCCTGTTCTTCCGCATCGCCGGGGCGATCCATCTGGCCGGCGGCAACATCATCGACGCCCGCATCCACACCACCCGCGTGGGCAAGGCGGTGGACAATTTCCTGGTGCAGGACCCGGTGGGCAAGCCGTTTCGCGAGGATGGCCAGCTGGACCGGCTGCGCAAGACGATAGAGGATGCGCTGGCCGGCCGTATCGAACTGGTGCCGCAACTGGCCCGCCGCCCGCTGGCCCGCGCCCGTGCCGAGAGTTTCGACGTACATCCGCAGGTGTTCTTCGACAACGAGGCATCAGGCCGCTTCACCGTGATCGAAGTCAACGCGCGTGACCGGCCCGCGCTGCTGAACCGGCTGGCCCACGCACTGTTCGCCAATCAGCTCATGGTCAATTCGGCGCATATCACCCAGTTCGGGGAACGGGTCGTGGATACGTTCTACGTCACCGACCTGCTGGGCGGGAAAGTATCCGGCAAGAACCGGCTGAAGCAGGTGGAAGAGGCGCTGCTGGACGCCGCCGAGGAAACCGAAGAGCAGGTCGCGGCGTAAGCAGGGCAGATCAATAACGCGCCGACGCCAGTTCCGCGCCCTGCGCCAGCGCCGCAAGCTTGGCCCAGACCACCTCTGGATCGATGTTGCCGCTGCCCGCGTGGACCGAGAAGCCGCAATCGACCCCGGCCATCACCCGTTCGCGCCCCAGAAGATCGGCATAGCGGCCAATGCGCTGGGCGATCAGTTCCGGATGTTCGACATAGGGTGATTGCGGTTCCACCATGCCGGGGCAGAGGATCTTGTCTTCCGGCAGCGGATTGTCCTGAAAGTACGCGAATTCATGCGCGTGGCGCGGATTGGCGCCTTCCAGCAGCACGACCTGCGGCTTCGCCTGCCACACGATATCGGCAATCTCGTCCAACGCCACATCGCAGGTATGCGGTCCGGGGTAGTTGCCCCAGCAAAGGTGCATCCTGAGTTGATGCACCGGAATGTTGCGCAGCGCATGATTCAGCGCGGCGACATTCATGCCGATGCGCTTGCGGAAATCCTCCAGCGAGAGATGGGTGAATTGCACATGGCGGCCCATCGCCAGATCAGGGCAATCGACCTGCAAGGTGATGCCGGAGGCGGCGATGGTTTCGTATTCGTGGCGCAACGCCTCTGCCAGCGCGAAGACGTATTCCTCATCACTGGCGTAATGCTGATTGGGGAAGAACAGCGCTGTCACACCGGGGCTGGCGGCGGACATGAAGGTTTCACCGCCATCCGCCAGACGGCGCAAGCGTTCCGCATCCTGTCGCGGGGCATCCATGTCGATCACCGCGATCGGCGCGGTGCAGGCAGGCGCCCTGCGCCGCGCGCGGCCCGCATCACCGAACACGCGCGTCTTCGCGCCGGGGAATCGTTCCAGATCCTCGAACTCGTATTGCCCGGCCTCTCCATCGAAGCCTGACAGGCGATGCCGGATGTAAGTGGCATAGCTGGGCTTCGACATCTCGCCATCGCCGATCACAGTGATACCGGCCTGCTTCTGCCGTTCGATGACGTAAGCCGTGGCGCGCTCTATCGCGCCATCCAGTGCGGCCTGCTCCACCCGTTCCCCGCCCTCGCGCGCGAACATCAGCGCCAGCAAGTCGTCAGGGCGCGGCAGGCTGCCAGTATGCGTGGTTTTGAAGCTGCTCACGAAGGGACGGATCAGGCCGCTTCGACGTGGCGGAAACCGTTGTTGGTGGTGTGATCGCCCGCCAGCCACCGCGCCAGTTCGGCATGGGCGTTGGCACGGCGCTCTGCATCGCCAGCCGAAGCGCGCGGGTCGTCGCAGGTGAACTCCACAATCATGCCGTTCGGATCTTCCACATAGACCGATCGGCAATAACCGTGTTCCAGCGTGTAGGTCTGCGGCGGCTGCAAACCGGCTCGCTGAATGCGCGCCTCAAGCTCTGCCTGCGTCGCTTCATCCACGTTCAACGCGATATGGCGGAACGGGGAGGGGGCCAGATCGGGATCGAACATCGCCTGATCTTCCGCATCGGCGAACTGGAAGAAAGCCAGCGCGCTGCCATCGCCCAGTTCGAAGAAACAGTGACAATAAGTCCGATCCTTGCCGAACAGAAAATCGGTTTCGCACCATGTCGCCGCGAGCGGGATGCCGAGAATGTCTTCGTAGAAGTGACGCGTCGCTTCCAGATCTTTGGTCACATAGGCCGTGTGATGCAGCCGGCTGGGCAGTTGGGTCATTGCATCGTCTCCCGACACGGGCAGCTGTTTTTCCGTCCCGCTTTATTGGCAATGTAACAAATGGAGGGGCGGGCGCAATTCATTCACCGCATCCTGAAGCTCCTTACCTCCTCCCCAGCAATTCTTCATTGGCATCGCCCAGTTCGGGCGGGGGGACGACGCTATGCGCGATCTCTCCATCGAAGCGCACCGGGAAACGCACGGTGCGGAATTTGCCCCGCGCACCCTCCCCCTCGACCACAAGGCGGTGATGCGCGGCAAGTTCACCCTCCACCACCTCCCCGCTTGAATAGACCGGCGAATGGGGCACCTCCACCGTGGCCAGCCGGTCCTCCCAATAGCTGCGCGGATGGCGCGAGAAGATCGGGGCGAGGAAAGCCACAACCTGTTCGTAATTGGCGATGCGCGCAGGGCGGCTTTCGAATTCGGGGCGCGCCAGCATGTCCGGTTCACCCACCGCCTGCGCCAGATTCTCCCAGAACTTGGGCGGCGAAGACATGTGCAGCGCGATCCACCCGCCATCCTGGCACTGGAACACATAGCTCTGGCTGACATGCGGGCGGGAACTGGGCCCCATCACTTCGCCCTGCGACAGGTAATGGGTGAAATCGTCGAGGTTGAAGTGGCTCATCGCTTCGAACATCGACGTTTCGACCAGGCGCCCCTTGCCCGTCCTCTCCCGCTCGTAAAGCGCGGCCAGCACGCCATAGGCGGCATAGAAACCCGTCACCGCATCGCCGATGGCGGGGCCGACCACGCGCGGGTTGGCCGGGTTGACCAGCAGGCGCAGAAACCCGGTGCTGGCCTGCGCCACGGTGTCGAACGCCGGGCGGTCCTTCCACGGCCCGTCGTTACCGAAACCGGAAATGCCGCAATAGATCAGGCGCGGATTGATCGACCGCAGCCGTTCCGCCCCCACGCCCAGCCGATCGGCCACACCGGGGCGGAAATTCTGGATGAACACATCCGCCGTCTTCACCAGTTCATCGAACGCGGCGAGGTCTTCGGCTTGCTTTGTGTTCAGCTCGATCGATTTCTTGTTGCGGTTGTAGGTCTGGTAATGGGGCGAATAGAGATCGCCCTTGAAGGCGCGGAACGGATCGCCGGTGCCCGGCATCTCCACCTTGATCACTTCCGCCCCCAGATCCGCCAGCAGCATCCCCGCCGCAGGGCCAGTGATGAAAGTGCCCATGTCCAGCACCCGGATGCCTGAAAGCGGCCGCGCCATTCTTCTCTCCCATTCCCATCCATCGGGCTATAACGCGGGCACACGTTCGACAAGGAGCCATTCATGCGCATCGGCAAGCAGGACGCGCCCTATTCCGCCATCTGCACGTCGGATGCCGACAGCATCACCGTGCGCGGGCATGACCTGACGGGCGAGATCGTCGGCAAGCTGGATTTCACCAGCTACTTCTGGCTGCTGGTCACGGGGCAGACGCCGAATGAGGACCAGACGTTCTTCATGAACGCCATCCTCTGCTCTCTGGCAGAACACGGCCTGGTGCCGAGCGTAGCCGCCGCGCGCATGACCTATGCCGCCGCGCCAGAGGCGATGCAGGGCGCGGTCGCCGCCGGTCTGCTCGGCTGCGGCAGCGTGGTGTTGGGCAGCGCGGAAGTGGCGGGCCGGTTCTATGCCGAATGCGTGGAGGATATGCGCGCCAATGGCGGCACGGCGGAAGACGCGGCCAAGCGCGGCATCGCCCGTTTGCGCCTGCAAAAGCAGCCGATCCCCGGCTTCGGCCATCCGCAACACAGCGAAGGCGATCCACGCGCGAATCTGCTGCTGAAACTGGCCCGGGAACACGGCGTGGGCGGCCCGCACGTGGCCATGCTCTATGCGATACGCGACGCTCTGCCGGGGGCCATCGGCAAGAGCCTGCCGATCAACGTCAACGGCCCGATCCCCGCGATCCTGCTCGATCTGGGCTGGCCGCTGACGGCGCTGAAAGGCGTGGGCCTGCTATGCCGCACCGCCAGCCTCGTGGCGCACCTGACGGAAGAGGTGGAACGCCCCATCGGCTTCGTCATGAGCGGCGCTGCGGCGGATGCGATCAAGTATGATGGGAGTGCATACTGAAGGGGGAGTTCGTGAACGACCGGAAAATCTGGACGATCGGCGCACGAGAAAATTATTGCATGCTTGCAAAGCACTTCTGATCACAGAAATCCGAAAAATAATTAAGCATGTTTAAATGGTCAATTTGAGCCATGAATGCCGAAATCAAGCTAGCTGGAGGGCCTTTCGCATTTCCAGCTATCTTCGTGCTGGGAGTACTTCCCGCCTTGCCAACCCTCCCTCTCCCCCGCACACTGCGTAACGGGAGAGATAAATGGCCGCTGCGGAGTTCGACTATATCGTCGTCGGCGCGGGTTCGTCTGGTGCGGCGCTGGCGGCGCGGCTGGGGGAGCGTGCTGATCGCACGACTTGCGTGATAGAGGCGGGCGGGGCCGACAGCCATCCGTTCATCCATATCCCGAGCTTCGTGGCCGCCGCGATAGGCCGCAAGGAAACCAACTGGCGCTTTGCCACTGTTCCGCAACCGGGTATGGCCGGGCGCGCGATCCCGGTGCCGCGCGGCAAGGTGATCGGCGGGTCCGGTTCCATCAACGGCATGGTCTATTTCCGCGGGCACCCCACGGATTATGACGATTGGGCGGATATGGGCTGCACCGGCTGGTCCTATGCCGAAGTACTCCCCTATTTCACCCGCACGGAGAATAACGAGGACTATCCGGCCAGCGTGTTCCACGGCCACGGCGGGCCGGTGAACGTGAAGCTGGTAGAGAACCCCAACCGGTTGAACTACGCCTTCATGGATGCGCTGGCATCGCTGCAATTCCCCGCCTGCCCCGATTTCAACGGGCCGGACCCGGAAGGATACGGCAGGCGACAGGGCCTGATCCGCAACGGGCAGCGCGAAACCACGGCCAAGGCCATGCTGCGCCCCGCCATGGCGCGCGGCAACGTGCATGTGCAGACCAACGCGCAAGTGGCGCGGGTGCTGGTGGAAAATGGCCGCGCCATCGGGGTGGAGCTGACCGATGGTCGAGTGATCCGGGCGCGGGCGGAGGTGATCCTTTCCGCCGGGACGGTGCAGACACCGCAAATCCTGCTGCTGAGCGGCATCGGCCCCGGCGCCCATCTTCGCGAAATGGGGGTGGATGTGGTTCACGAGTTGCCGGGCGTGGGCGAAAACTATCACGACCACCCGGCCAGCCCGCTGCACATGGAAACCCGCGACAGCACCAGTTACGGCCTTTCGTGGAAAGTGCTGCCGCGCGATGCGTTTCACCTGTTCCAGTACCTGCTGACCCGCAAAGGGCCTCTGGCGGGCAATGTGTTCGAAAGCGTGGCCTTCCTGCGTACCGACCCTTCGCTGGATCGGCCGGACGTGCAGTTCGTGTTCCAGCCGGCCAAGCGGCTGACCAATCCGAATATCCCGTTTCCGCTGGGCCACGGCTACGCAATCAGCCCGGTGGCGCTCTATCCCAAGAGCCGCGGCACGGTGCGGCTGTCGAGCGCGGACCCCGCTGCCGCCCCACTGATCGACCCGCATCTGCTGGAACACCCGGACGACATCCAGCCGCTGATCCGCGCGCTGAAGATCGCCCGCGCCGCCTTCGCCAGCGCGCCCTTTGCTCCATACGAGGGAGTAGAGGTCGCGCCGGGGCGGGATGTAGTCAGTGAAGAGGCGCTGGACGCCTATATCCGCCAGACCGGCTATACCGTGCATCACCCGGTCGGCACCTGCCGCATGGGCAATGCAAAGGATGCCACCACCGTGGCCGATCCCGAATTGCGCGTGAAGGGCATAGCGGGACTGCGCGTGGCGGATGCAAGCGTGATGCCCAGCGTGATCGGCGGCAATACCAATGCGCCCTGCGTGATGATCGGTGAACGCGCGGCGGACTTCATCCTGAACAAGCCACCGCTGCCCGCAGCCGAACTGCCACCGGACAGCGTAGCCAGATACAAGACGGCCAGAAGGAGTCGCCAAAGAGCGGCCTGAGGCCAAGGGGAGAGGAAATGGCCAAGGAACACATGAAGTCCTGGCAAGTGGGCGATGTCACTGTGACCCGCATTGTGGAGCTGTGGGATTTTCAGGACGACATCCGCATGACCATGCCGGATGCGACGGAGGAGGAAGTTCTCGCCCTGCAATGGCTGCACCCGCACTACGCCACCAGCGACGGGCGGCAGCGGCTGAACTTTCAGGGTTTCGTGGTGCAGACGCCAGATCATAACATCGTGGTCGATTCCTGCATCGGCGCGGGGCGGCAGCGCGATTTCGACGTGTTCTGCGATTTGCCGGAGGGGTTCCTCGAAGACCTCGAATCCCTTGGCCTTTCGCGCGGGGATATCGACACGGTGATGTGTACCCATCTGCACTTCGACCATGTCGGATGGAACACTTACAAGGATCCGGCCAGCGGCGAATACCGGCCCACATTTCCCAACGCCCGCTACCTGTTCGGGCGCACGGAATATGACGCGTGGCAGACCGTGATCCGCCATGACGGGCATCACACAGACACTCATCTGGTCGAATGTGTCGACCCTATCGTGGCGCTGGGCATGGCCGATTTCATCGAGACCGATCATGTCATCGCCGATGGCATCTGGTGCGAACCGAGCCATGGACACACGCCGGGGCACGTCCATGTGCGGATCAGCTCTCAGGGTCAGGAAGCCGTCATCACCGGCGACCTGATGCACCATCCGATGCAATGCGCGATGCCCGGTCGTACGGCCACTTTCGACATGGACAAGGATGCCGGACGCGCCACACGCGTGGGCTTCGTGGAGAAATACGCCGACAGCGGGGTCCTGGTTATCGGCGCGCATTTCGCCGATCCCACCGCCGGGCACATGGTGCGCGATGCGGCGGGCGAAGTGTGGTTCCGGGGGCTGGGGCTATGAGCCGGCCGATCCCCGAATATCCGATCGACATCTTCACGCCCGATGCGGTGATCGATGCGCGGGAGGTGGACGATACCCTGCGCGAATTCGCGCCCGTGGTGCGGCTGGCGGACGGCACGCACATGCTAGGCCGGCATGAACATGTCAGCGCCGGCCTGCTGGATTGGAAGGCATTTTCCAGCACCAGCCGCCCATGGCACGACCCCAGCTCTCCACGGCCGGAAATCCTGCTGACCGACGATCCGCCGCGGCACACGACGGTGCGCAAGGTGATCGCCGACGCGCTCAGCCCGCGCGCACTGGAACGCATCCGCGACATCTTTGAAGCACGCGCGGCGGAACTGCTGGCCAGTCTGCGCGAACGGGCTGGCGAGCCGGTGGATGCCGTAGGGGAAGTGACGCAGGCCTACGTCTTCCGCGTGTTGCCCGACATCCTCGGTCTGCCGGGAGAAGGGCGTGAGCACATGCACGGCTTCTCCGAAATGGTCTGGGCCACGATGGGGCCGCCGGGCGATTTGTTCGATCAGGCGATGAGCCACGATTTTTCCGCCGTGGTGAACTGGCTGGAAACGCAGTGCGAACGCTCCGCGCTCGATCCCGCAGGCATAGGCGAGACAATCTATGCGGCGGCGGACAGCGGGCAGGTGACGGCCGCGGAGGCCAAGCTGCTGTTGCAGACCGTGCTGAGCGCCGGGGCAGACACCACGTTCATCACCATGGCCAATGCCCTGCGCGCATGGGCAATCTATCCGGAAGAATACGCCAGACTGCGCGCGGAACCCAAGAAGCTGCGCGCCGCCTTCGACGAATCTCTGCGCTGGGACAGCCCCAGCCGCATGGCCGGGCGCATCACCACGCGTGAGGTGGAGGTGGGCGACTACGTGATCCCCGCCGGCACGCGCTGCGGCCTGATGTTCGCCGCCGCAAACCGCGATCCGCGCTTCTGGGACAATCCCCACGCCTATCGGCTGGATCGCGATACGAAGCATTCGCTGGGCTGGGGTTACGGCGTGCATGGCTGCGTGGGCCGCACGCTGGCGCAGATGGAGGCGAATGCACTGCTGGGCGCGATCGTGCGCGAGGTGGAAAGCATCGAGCTGGCCGGTGCCTACGAACCGTGGATGACCACGGTGGGACACGGGCCCATCCGCCAGCCTATCAGGTTGAATTTCGTGTGATCGCGCTGCCCCCCTCCCACGATGGGTGGCGCGGCAGCGAATGACCGCACCCGTCACCCGGATCGACGCCATCCGCTACGCCCGGCACGAACGCACGGCAGAGGCGAATTTCGCGCGCCCGGTGGACGACCACGACGTGCCCATGCCGCTCGACTATTTCATCTGGGCGATTCACCGCGACGGGCATCAGCCGGTGATCGTGGACACCGGCTTTGGCGAGGCGGCGGCACTCGCACGCGGGCGGACCATCACCCGGCCGCTGGTAGAGGGGCTGCGCGACGCGGGCATCGATCCCCTGCTGGTGGAGGACGTTATCCTGACCCACCTGCATTACGACCATGCCGGATCGCTGAGCGCATTCCCCAATGCCCGTTTCCATGTGCAGGACGCGGAAATGGCCTTCGCCACCGGCCGCCACATCTGCGACCACGATGTGCGCGCGCCATTCGATGGAGAGCCGGTCGCCCAGCTTGTCCGCAAGCTCTATGCCGATCATGTCGTGTTCCACGATGGCGATGGCGACTTCGCGCCGGGCGTGGCGTTGCGGCTGTGCGGGGGGCACACGGCGGGTCTGCAGGCGGTCGTGTGCGAGACGGCGCGCGGTGCAGTGGTGCTGGCGAGCGATGCCGCACACCTCTACGCCAACATCACACGGCGCATCCCCTTCCCGATCTTCGTGGACGAAGCGGCCTATGGCGCGGCGCAGAGCCGAGTGATGGAACTGGCGGGCGGTTCACTGGATCACGTGGTCCCCGGCCATGACCCGCTGGTTCTGGCCTGCTTCCCCACGGAAAACGACATCGCGCGGGTCGATCTGACCCCGCATACGCCCATTGCGGAGATGATATGACGACGATCGGATTCCTCGGGCTGGGGAGAATGGGCGCGCCAATGGCGGCGAACCTCGTGCCGCATGTCGAACGGCTGCTGGTGCACGACCTTTCGCCCGCTGCCGTCGATGCGCTGCTGGCGAAAGGCGCGGAAGCGGCGGGTTCGGCAGAGGCACTGGGCGCAGAGTGCGAGATCGTATTCCTCAGCCTGCCGACGCCGCCCATCGTGCGCGCGGCGGTGGATCAGGTGATCGCGGGTGGCAGCCCCCGCTTCATCTGCGACCTTTCCACCTCTGGCCCGGCGCTGGCGCAGGAACTGCACCGGCTGCTGGACCCGCGCGGTGTCGCCAGCTTCGACGCGCCGGTTTCAGGCGGCATTCGCGGGGCGGAGCAGGGCACGCTGGCGATTATGGCGGGCGGGCCTGAGGCGCTGTGGCCCGAACTGGAGCCGCTGCTGAGCCATATCGGCAAGCCGTTCTATCTGGGGGAAACGCCCGGCGCTGGGCAGGTGGCGAAGCTGGCCAACAACCTCCTCAGTCTGGCCGCGATCGCCACCACGGCCGAGGCGATGACGCTGGCGATCAGGGGCGGACTGGACCCGGCGCGTATGATCGAGGTGCTGAACGCAGGCACCGGCGCCAATTCCGCCACCCGCGACAAGTGGCCGCGCGCGGTTCTGCCGCGCACGTTCGATTTCGGCTTTTCCGCGCAGCTAAGCCTGAAGGACACCCGCCTTGCGCTGGATGAAGCGCGCGCGATGGGCGTGCCGCTGCCCACCGGGGAACGGCTGGCCGCGCTGCTGGATCGCACGCTGGCCACCTATGGCGACGATGCGGATTTCACCGCGATGGCCAAAGTGGTGGAAGCGGACGCGGGCCTCGATCCGGAACGCGCCGCGTGAACACAGCGGGCGGCGCCCATGTGCCTGGCAGCGCGCCCGCACGTTATCAGGCGCTGCTCGTCACCCTGCTGTGCATCAACTTCGGCATCCTGTTCTTTGACCGGAACGCGCTCAATTTCCTGATGCCTTATGTCCAGCCCGATCTTGGGCTGAGCTATACGCAAGTGGGCCTGCTCGGCTCTGCCCTGTCGTTCACCTGGGCAATCGCGGCGATCTTCGTCGGCTGGCTTTCCGACAAGGCGGGCAAGCGCAAGATCATCATCGTCATTTCGACGGTAGCTTTTGCCCTGTGTTCGGTGCTGTCTGGCCTTGCGGGCAGTTTCCTGATGCTGCTGGCCGCGCGCCTGATCATGGGGCTGAGCGAAGGCGGTGTAATGCCGCTGAGCCATGCGATGGTCGCCAGCGAGGTGGCGCCGGAGCGGCGCGGGATCGCCATGGGTATCACCCAGAACCTCGGTTCCAGCCTGCTGGGTTCCACGCTGGCGCCGCTGATACTGGTGCCGATCGCGACGACGTGGGGCCTTGGCTGGCGCAACGCCTTCTACATCGCGGCGATTCCGGGGCTGATTTCCGCCCTGCTGATCTGGCTGCTGGTGGTAGAGCGCAAGCTGCCCCCGCCCGCCCCGCGTGCGAAGGGCGAACGCGCGCCCGTGGCGGAGCTGCTGGGCAACCGCAACGTGCTGGTCTGCATGTTCATCGCCGTGGTGCTGGTGGCCTATCTGGTGGTGACGTGGGCCTTCATGCCGCTGGTGCTGGTGCAATTGCGCGGCATCGGAGACGTCACCGCCGCCAGCCTGATGGCGGTGCTGGGCGTGGCCAGTGCCGTTTGCAGTTTCCTGATCCCATGGCTGTCCGATCTGTTCGGCCGCCGCCCGGTAATGGCCGGGTTTACCTTCATGGGTGTGATCCTGCCGCTGGGCGCGCTGTGGTTTGATGGCAGCGCCTTTGTGCTGGGTGCGATCTTCTTCGTCGGCTGGATGTTCAACGGCATCTTCCCGATGTTTATGGCCACCGTGCCGGTGGAAAGCGTGAAGCCGCATCAGGCGGCCACCGCGATGGGCCTGATCATGGGCGTGGGGGAGATACTGGGCGGCGTGCTGGCCCCCTCGCTGGCAGGCAACCTGTCCGACCGATACGGATTGCAGGCGGTCTGCTGGCTGCTGGTCGCGCTGGCACTGATCGGCGGCACGGCCGCACTGTTCCTGCGCGAAACCGCGCCGCGCATCCTTGCACGGCAAACCGCAACGGCTTGAAAGGGGAAAACGCGATGGCACGCATTCCGGTGGCGGACGAACTGGCGATCCGCGAATTGATGTCCCGCTATTACCGCGCGCTGGATGTTGGCGATACCGAGGGATACCTCGATTGCTACACCCCCGATGGCGAAGCGATAGAGGAAGGCGACAACGGGATTGAAGTCCGCAAGGGGCGCGAGGAAATCCGCAAGCTGGTGCTGCGGTTCCACGAACGGCCGGACTTTCCCGGGCACCAGCACCTGTTTTCCAACGCCATCTTCGACCCCGATCCCGATGCGCCTGGGGAACAGTGGATCGTGCGCACTTACGCCTGGGCCACGATCAACCGCCCGCCGGAACCGCCCCACCTGCACTGGTGCGGCCATGTCCGCGACGTGGTGGCGAAAGTGGGGGACGAGTGGAAAATCGCCCGCAAGGAAATCATGGGCTGGACGGGCGAGGTGCTGTCACGGTTCGAGCGCAAGCACTGAGGCCGGAAAGCCACACCGTGAAACGCGACGTGTGCCGGCCCCTTTCAACCGGCCGCGCCCGCCCCAATTGTTGCTGATCCACAAAGGGGCAGGGCCTTGCGGGAGATCGGCGATGAAATGGTGGGGATATGCGCTTTGCATCATGGGGGTGATTGCCAGCCTGCCGCTGTCGATAGCGTTTTCCAAAACAGTCACACGCAAGGGTGACGCTGCCGGAGTGACCATGATGGTCGGGCTGGCGCTGATCACCGTGACCGATCCGAAAACCGCCGTCGCGCTGGAGCAGATCGACAAGCGCCGCGAACTGGGCGACGTGGAACAGGATGCGGAAGGTGACGGGGACGGTGGGGAGCGGATCGTCTAGATGTCGTTCCGGATCGTCGCCAGCGCGCCGCCGTCAATCTCCCACTTCGCGCCGTTGACGTAGCTTGCCTCGTCACTCAGCAGGAAGCTGACCACGTCGCCAACCTCGCGCGGCTGGCCCACGCGGTTGAGCGTGGCGGTCTGGCCCAGCTTGTCCATTCCGGCCTGCACATCGCCATCGAACATCTGTTCCAGCATGCCGACCAGCAGCGGGGTTTCGATCACGCCCGGCATCACGCAGTTCACCCGCACGCCCTTCTGCGCCACTTCGCTGGCCGCCGTGCGCGTCAGCCCGACCGCGCCGTGCTTGGCCGCGTTATAGGCGCAGGCACCCGCAAGGCCGCGTTCCGATCCGATCGAGGCGGTGTTGACCACCGCGCCCCTGCCCGCCGCGACCATGTGCGGCAGCACGAAACGCAGGCCCAGGAACATGGAGCGCAGGTTGACCCGGATGATCTTGTCGAATTCCGCCACTTCGTATTCGTGCGTGGGGGCAAGGTTGCCTTCGATCCCGGCATTGTTGAAGAAGCCGTCGATGCGGCCGAAGGCTGACATCGCGGCCTTCGCATAACCCGCCACGGCTGTTTCATCCGCGCAGTCCGCCACGTGGGCCAGCACGTCATGACCGGCCGCCTGCAATTCGCCGGTGCGCTGCTCCAGCCGTTCCCCATCGATATCGACCATGAGCAGCCGCGCACCTTCACGGGCGAGGATTTCGCATGTGGCGAAGCCGATGGCCCCGGCGGCGCCGGTAACGATTGTCGCGCGATCCTTGTGGCGCATCATTTCCCTCCCTTGCGAAACGGCAGTGTGAGCAGGAACCACACCAGTGACGGGGTCAGCAGTTTCAGGAACGCGCGCGCGTTCTCCGGCGTCAGGCTGGCGCTCATCGGCATGGTGCCGAAGACTTTGCCTTTCAGCACCAGATCGTCCCCTCGCCGTTCGATGGCGGTGACCTGCATCAGTTCGCTCTTGTCGGCGGAATGGATCTTCATGCCACGGCTATCCGGTCGAAATCGAGGCCGAGATCTTCGGCCATGACCATCGCCGTCGCCCGACCGGCCCCGAACACGCCGCCCCCGGGGTGCTGGAACGGGCCGACCAGATAGAGCCGGTCCACGCCCGGCACGCGGTACTGGCCCAGTTCCGGCGTGGGGCGGTGGCTGCCCGATTGATAAGTGGTGGTGGCAATGCCGTGCAGGTCGCCGCGATGGAAACTGGGGCTGGTCCGCTCCATGTCCACCGGGCTGTCGCAGTGATAATCCAGCACGACATCGGGCACATTCTCGATAAAGTCGCCCATGCGCGCGATCATGCTGTCGGCGAATTCGCGTTTCGCTTCGTCCCAGCTCCGCCCATCCGGGCGTTCGTAAGGCACGTAGTCCCACGCGTGGAAGATCGCCTTGCCATCGGGGCAGCGGCTGGGATCATGCTGGGTAAGCTGGCCCACGCCAACCAGCGGGGTGGGGGAGAAACCGCCATAGCGCAGCTCGTCAAACGCGCGGCGCATGTCCTCATAACTGGCGGGCATCAGCTCGTACATCACGGCGGACAGCTCATGCCCGTCCGCGTCTCTGGCCTTGAACCGCAGCGGCGCATCGAGCGCGGCGTGGACGGTGAAGCAGGCCGCAGGCGTGATGTGCGTGCGCTTCGCGTTCTTCGCCACGGTGGCCGGCAGGTCCGCAACCATATCCGGCAGGTTGTGCGGATGGATCGCCCCGATCACGCCCTCCGCCGCCGAAAACCGCTCCCCGGAATCGAGCACGACGCCTGTGGCGCGTCCGCCATCCGTCAACACTTCGCGCACGGGGGCATTGGCGACGACCTTGCCGCCATGATCCTCGATGCAGCGGATCAGCGCGGCGGTGAGGCTACCCGATCCGCCGACCGGCACGCCGAAGCCGAACTTTTCGAGGAAGCCCAGGAATACATAGGCCCCGATCCCAGTTGCCTTCTCGTCCGGGCTGACGAGGTTTTCACCTGCCACGCGCCCGAAATGCGCCTTCACCCGGTCATGTTCGAACAGTTCTTCCATCAGGTCGAACGTGCTGACCTGCGTGGTGCGCCAGATCTCCCGCCCCTCCGGGCTCTGGTCCATCATCGCGGTCTGTGCGCCCAGCGGCATGGGCGGGGAGTAAAGCCCGGCCTGTATCATCGGCAGCCACTGGGCCGCCTGCCGCGACATCTCCCGAAACGTATCCGCATCTTTCGCACTGAAGCGCCGGATCGCTTCCGCCGATCTGGCCGGATCACGATGGAGGGGCAGGGTCGCACCGTCTTCCCACACGCTCATCATCGGCACTTCGGGGAACACATATTGCAGGCCGTATTTCCGCTTCAGTGCCAATTCGTCCGCCAGCAACAGCGGATTGCCGTGGATGAAGATGTGGCTCATCGAATGCTGGTCGTGGTGGAAGCCGGGCCGGGTCAGCTCCCGCGTCACGCAGCCGCCGCCGAACCATTCGTTGCGTTCCAGCACCAGAACCCGCTTGCCCGCCACCGCCAGATAGGCCGCGGCGACCAGCCCGTTGTGGCCCGAACCAATGGCTATGATATCCGCGTCCGCCATCCCCACCCCTTCAGATTATTGCCGACAGCGCCAGATCGCTCAGCTTCTGGCAGCGTTCGATATTGGCAGCCTGCGTCATCACCCCGGCGCTGCACATGGCGAAGCTGACGTCGGCCGCCGGATCGACCCAGAACATCGTGCTGCCCGCGCCATAGTTGCCGTGCGTTTCCGGGCTGGCCAACGTGCCGAACAAGTGGTGGAAGATGCCCGTGCCGCGCACCTGAAAGCCGATGCCCTGATTGGCGGGCGGCACTTCCCATCCGGCGCCTTCGGCGACGCGCTTGTAGAGTTCATTCGGCATCTTGCCGGTGTGGACCTGCCGCGCCAGCCGCAGCACGGCGGGGGACAGGATACGCACGCCGTCCAGTTCCCCTCCATGTCGCAGCATTTCGGCGAAACGATAGAGATCGCCGCTGGTGGACGCGCAGCCGACGTGCGGGGCCTCCACCTCCGGGTCTTCGAACAGCGCGTGGTCGCCGGGCAGATTGCGCGACAGGTGCTGGATCGGCACCGTGCCACGCATGTCCGGCGGGACATGGCGGTCCTTCAGGTCCGCGCGCAGCCCCATGCTGGTGCTGTCCATCCTCAGCGGGGCGAACAAGTCTTCATGCAGCAGCGTGCGATAGTCACGGTGCAGCGGATCGGTGCGGACCAGCGCCGTGCCCATCAGCACGTGATTGACCAGCGGCGAATAATCGCAGCGCGTGCCGGGGGACACCTCGCCGTGGACGTTTTCTATCGATGCTTCGAACAGTTCCGCCAGCCGGTCCAGATACATGCCCGGCTTCGGCGTCCACACGCCGGGCATACCGGCGGTGTGAGTCAGCAGGTGGTAGAACGTCGCATCTTCACGCGGCTGCCCGGTAAACTCCGGCATCACATCGCGCACTTTGGTCGTCAGGGCGAAGCGGCCTTCCTCGATCGCTTTCAGGATCAAGACATTGGTGAACGCCTTGGTGACGGAGAAGATCGAGAAGACGTTGTCGTATCGCAGCGGTTTCTCCCCCGCCGCGTCCTGCGCGCCCAGCGCCTCTGCAAACACAACCTCGCCGCCGTGCCCCACGGTCAGCACCGCGCCGAAATAATCACCGCGCGCTATGTCGGCGAGGATCACCTCGCGCAGCTTGTCTAGCCGGGCCTGCCAGACCGTCATCCCGCCGCGATGATGCCGCCATCAATGGCCAGCATCGCTCCGTTGATGAACGCCGCCTCGTCAGACAGCAGGAACGCCACGGCCTTCGCCACATCTTCCGGCGTGCCGTTGCGGCGCAGGGGGATGTTCCTTGCCCGCTGTTCGTACTGTTCCGGCGTTACGAAACCTTCGGTGGCGGGCGTGGGCACGCTGCCCGGCGCAATGGCGTTGACGCGGATGCCGCGCGGGCCAAGCTCCCCCGCCAGAACCTTGGTCATTCCAGCGATGCCGGCCTTGATCGTGGTATAGGCCGCCGTATTCGGCCGCCCGCGATAGGCGACGGGTGATGAGTAATTCAGGATATTGCCCGGCGCATCCGCATCACGGTGGGCAAGGAACGCCTGCACGCCCCAGAACACGCTTTTCAGGCCCGCCGAAAGCATCCGCTCCAGCGTTTCCTCGGTCACATCCTCGATCGGTTCGTAGACAAGGAACGAGGCGTTGTTGATCACCGCGCGCAGCGACCCGGCGTCATAGCGGAACGCCTCCGCCACGCCGAAGTATTCCGACCGGTTGCCCAGATCGCCGCCATAGGCATGGGCCACCCCGCCCGCCGCGCGTATCTCCTCTGCCACCCGGCGCGCACTGGCCACGTCGATATCGGCCACGCCCACCAGCGCGCCCTCGCCCGCCAGATGCTTCGCGATACCTTCCCCCAGCCCGCGACCGGCGCCGGAAATCAGGATCGGCTGGCCTTCGAACCGCCGCATGGCTCAATCCATTCCGAACAGTTTGGCCGTGTAGAGGCTGTCCATGTATTCATGCAGCCGATCGATCTTGCCGTTCGAAACGTGGAACACCCAGGCATAGTCGTTCTCGTAAACCTTGCCGTCCAGCGTGGTGCCGGACGACCAAGATTCCACGCCCACTGTGCCGCCATCGGAAAACAGGTTGGTCACGTGGACCTTGGGATCGCCCGGTTCGAACATGCCGCGCACGGGGGCCAGGAACAGGTCGATGATCGCCATGCCGACATGCTCACCGGCACCGGCGATGTCCTTTACCTTGGGCTGCCAGACGGATTTGTCGTGGAAGAAGCCGCGCAGTGCCTCCAGATCGCCCGATGAAAGCACTTCGAAGAAATCGAGCACCAGTTGTTCGTTGGCGTTCTTTGCCGTGATGGTCATTTCAGTCCTCTCGCTTCATCGCTGGGCGCGGGGATGTTCGGCATCGCGCCGCCCTGATGCAGGACGACGCGGCCATAGCGGCTCTTGAACCGCCACCCTTCCGCCGTTTTCACGTAGTGATCCTCGAACCCGCCGACATAGAGCGCGCCCGCTTCCTGCGGCGGCACGGTGGATGCGTGGCTGGACAACATGGCGAGGTAATTCGTGCCCCGCGCCTCTGTTTCGCTGATGACATCCACCAGCACGTTGGTGACGATATGGCGCACCAGAATCGGCGGCCGGTCGCGGAAAATCGCCTGTACGCGGTCACGCCCGTAGAACGGGTGATCGGGCTGGAACGGGCGGGCAAATTCGCAATCCGGCGTGAACAGATCAGCCAGCGCCGCATGATCGCCGTTGTCCGCATAACGCGCGAACAGCAGCGGCAACCGGCCACACTCCCGTTCGATCAGCAGGCGGGCCAGATCGTCCATCAGTCGAGCTTGCCCTTCGCTTCGTTGTCGATCTCCGCAAAGGCTTCGTTCGCCAGCCGGAAGCTGTCCACCGCCGCCGGGATGCCGCCATAGATGCCGACCTGAAGCAGCACCTCGCGGATTTCCTCCCGCGTCAGGCCGTTGTTGAGCGCGCCGCGAATATGCGCCTTCAACTCATGCCCGCGGTTGAGCACGGCGATCATGGCCAGGTTGATCAGGCTGCGATCACGCCGGGGCAGCCCTTCGCGGCCCCAGTTCCAGCCCCAGCAGTAAGTCGTAACCAGTTCCTGCAAAGGATCGTTGAACGGGCCGGATTTCGCCAGCGCGCGATCGACATAGGCATCGCCCAGCACCTCGCGCCGGATCTTCATGCCCTTGTCGTAAAGTTCCTTGTCCATGGTGATTCCCTAAAGCCTCTGTTGTGTGGCGCGGATCATCCCAGCACCCGGTAAACCGCATCGATCAGCCGCCGTGCACGTGGGCCGTTGTCGCCCACGGCGTGCATCTGGTTGCAGCAATATGAGAAGCCCAGCCGCGCATCGGGATCTCCAAAACCGATCGATCCGCCGAGGCCATGATGGCCGAAGCTGCGGGGGTTCGGGCCCATGTAAACCGCCGCCGGGGTATTCAGCAGCACGCCCAGCGCCTGATGATAGGGCCGGTCCTGCAACAGCTCGATCTGGTTGTGCTGTTCCACGATCATCGCTTCCAGCCGATCCTTCGACAGCAGGGAAACGCCATCCACCTGACCCACCGCCGCGCCATAGATGCGCGCCACGCCGCGCGCGTTGCCGTGGCCCGATCCGCTGGCGATCTCGCACGTGCGCCACACGGGGGAATTCATCGTGGTATGCCACGGCTCTCGCGGGTTCTGGAGGAAGGCGAAGCTGCGCAGCACGGCACCGTCCTGCCACCCCTCTGCCGTGGTCGGCTTGTCCGGCACGGCCTGATCCTTCGCCGCGAACAGGCGCGCGCCGGTGTTGGGCAGCACTTCGGCCACATGGGCCTGCTGCTGTTCGTCCATGCCGCCGATGTAGTATTCCGCGCGCAGCGGTTCGGTGACGTTTTCCTTCAGGAACGGGCCGACGGTCATGCCCGTGACCCGGCGCATGATCTCCCCCAGCAGGAAGCCCTGATTGTGGACGTGATAGGCCGCGCGCGTGCCCGGCTGCCACAGCGGATGCTGCACCTCCAGCGCGCGGATGTAGCCTTCGAAATCGAAGAACCCGCCGGGATACATCGTGTCTTCGGTCAGCACCGGGATCGCCGCCGTATGGTCCAGCACCATGCGCACGGTGATGTCCTGTTTCCCGTTCTGCGCGAATTCCGGCCAGTAATGCGCGATGCGTTCATCGGGATCGACCAGCCCGCGATCGATCAGCATGTTGAAGCAGATTCCGGTGACGCCCTTGGCCACGCTCATCATGCAGACAGTGGTATGGTCATCCCAGTCCACGCTGCGATCGGCCTGCGCCCAGCCGCCCCACAGATCGACCACGGTTTCGCCATTCAGCACTACGCTTGTGGCCGCGCCCAGTTCATCCTCTTCACGGAAATTGGCGATGAAGGCGTCGACCGCCGGGCGGAAGCGTTCGTCATAGCGGCCGCGCAGCGGGAACATGCCGCCGCGCGCTTCGATACTCTCGTTCAGGTCAACCTGAGCCAAGCGTCTCTCCCATTTGTGCCGAGCCTTTGCGACTCTGGCATGTGTCATTGCTAAGGGAGCGCGGGCCCGCGCGAAAGCCCTTTGCGTGCTAACTTTCCGCTGCGCCCAGAAAGGCGATCGTCCGCAGCTCTATGCTCTGGCGCGGCGCGGCATCGCTTGGCGTGTCCGGCGGTTCGAAGGCGCTGTGGGCGGTGAACTGCACCGCGTCCGGATCGCTGTCGAACAGCCGGAAGGCCAGCACCTCGTGCGGCTCCATGCGCGGCACCCAGTACCAGCGATGATCCGGCCGCCACGCCAGGTTGAAGCCCCACAGGGAACGGCGGCCGAAATCGCCGAGGCCGCCCACCACTTCACTGTCGAACAGGTCTTCCCGCCGCACGGTGCTGGCGTCGCACACCGCCAGCGGCGCGCTTTCGACTGTGACAATAGGCCGCCAGACGTTAATCAGCATGTGCCGCCCGGCCAGCCGCCGCTCCGCCTCTTCAGCGGGCAGCAGGTCGCGGGCGAAATCGGCCACGGTGCGCGCGCCGTAATCCACATGCGCGCCGTGCGCGGGCTGGTTATGGCCATGCGCTCCGCCGGCATTGGTGCGGATCATCGGGCCAAAACTGACCACCCTGTCCGCCCCCGTCAGCCGCTGCACCAGCGCCTCCGTTTCGCGGCAGTAACGGGCCAGTTCGGCCTGATCCGTGAAATCGGCCACATCCGCGGGCTGATCCACCAGTACGAAGCCATTGCGGTCGAACGCCAGTTGATCGGCGATCGGCCGCACGTCGTGGAACGTCACCTCGCGCTCATCCACCGGCCAATAACTCTTTGCGCGGTCGCCGGGGTGGAACGTGGCCTTCTCGCCCCGCACCACGTATTTCATCGCGGCCCGCACATCGGCCATTACCCGGCCACCCCCAACAGAAACCGCCGCAGCACATCCACGGCGGCGGGAAATTCATCGAGCAGCAGGTGGGAACCGCCCGGAATCACCGCCAGTTCGGCATCGGGCAGAACATCCTGCCAATCACGCGCGTAGCCAAGGGGCACAATGCGATCCGCATCGCCCCACAGCAGCAGCGCGGGCCGGTCGAACCCCTTCAGGCCGTTCCGCAGCGCCTTATCCGTTACCGCCAGATCCTCTCGCGAAGCGAAGGCGGCGGCGCTTTCGCGCCCCCGCAACGCGGCCCATTCGGCAGAGGGCTCGGCAGGCCAGAACGGCGCGACCCACAGCGGATCGGCCACGAACATCGCCGGTATGTCCTGCGGCGCGACGCCCGCGAAATCGGGAATTGATGCGTGTTCCGACAGCAGCCCCGCCGGTGAAACCAGCGCCAGCCGGTCGATGTCTCCGGGATTGGCGGCGGCATAGCGCGCGGCGATGTGTCCGCCCATCGAAGCCCCGGCCAGATGGAACGTATCCAGCCCCAGCGCGGGGAACAGCAGCTCGTAATGCGCCACATAGTCGCCCACACCGATGAACGGCGCATCCGCGCTTTCGCCGAAGTTCGGGTGATAGGGGCAATAGATGCGGAACTGGTCCGCCAGCGGCCGCGCCCATTCAAACCCGTGGAAGGTGCCGCCGCCGTGGAAATAGACCAGCGGTTCACCCTGCCCGATGGCATAAGTGACTGTCTCCACGCCCTCGACGCGGTGGACGATGCGATCGAACCCTTCGGTGCTGTATGCCCACCCGCTCATGCGCCCGGTACCTCCACCGGCATGGCCGCGCCTTTTATCAGATGGGCAAGGGAAGATGCCCGCACTTCCGCTCCGCCCTTCTCCGCCTGGGCGAACATGTCCGCCTTGTCCTGCGCACGCCGCGCCGGGTCGCTTTCAGACAGCAGGCGTTTGAAATTGGCCGACATCGGCGAAGTAACCTCCAGAAAAACCCGGCGCCGTTCCGCCGCATAGAAATCAAGCACGCTTTGATCGGCCCGGCCTTGGATCACCGCGCCCAGCGTGTCGGAAAGGGCATCGGCGTCGATCACCCCACCCGTCAACCCCAGCCCGCCGCACGGGTTGCACGCATGCGCGGCATCGCCCGCCAGCAGCACCCGGCCCACCCGGAACGAGGGGGCGCACCGCTGATGCACGCGATAGGGGGAGAAATTGTCGATACGATAGGGCACCGATGGATCGGGCAGGATCGCGGCAAAACGTTCCGGCAGGCGTTCCAGTATGCTGGCCTCGTCCAGACCGGCATCCTCGCCATAGGTCAGCCGCCACAGGTTCTCGCGCCCCAGCCGGCCGATCACCGCCCAGTTCACCGGATCGACCACCATGTTGGCGTTGCCGAACCCCAGATCGAGAAACGGATAATCGATATTGGTCGCGACGAAACGGTCGGGCCAGGTCATCCCTTCGAACGGCAGGCCCAGAAGCTGGCGCACCGTGGATCGCGCGCCGTCAGCGCCGACGACCCATTCCGCGGCCATGAACAGTTCGCCCTCATCGGTGTCGACGGCCAGCCGAACCCCGCGATCGTCCTGCGCCATGGCCTTCACCGCATGATCCCACAGCACGCGTGTGTTCGGCAGTTTCTCCAGATGGGCGATCACCAGTTCTGCCAGAATGTGCTGGCCGAAATGCAGATTGTGGTCGAACTCCTGCCCCGGCTCCAGCGCGTCACGCATGTCCGACCGCATGACTTCGCCAGTTTCCGGCCAGTGCATCGCGAATTCGGTGGAAGTCAGGCCGATCTCGTGCGCCTCTTCCGACAGGCCCAGCTTCCTGAGGATCGAAATCGTGGTGTGAAAATAAACCGCCGCACGCGGCGAGCGCACGACCTGCGGTTCGCTGTCCAGCACCGTCACCTCGATACCCTGCCGCGCCAGTCCCAGCGCGGTCAGCAGCCCGACCGGCCCGGCCCCGATCACGATTACCCGGCTGCTGTCGGTCATGCTGCGGCCTCCATCCCGTTGCGGCGGGCCAGCACGCGTGGATTGGTTTCCACCACCAGCAGGGCCGCAACACCGGCGAACAGCGCCAGCGCACCCTGAATGTAAAGCGCGAATTCCAGGCCGAAACTATCCGCCACCCGGCCTGCCACAGGCGGCCCGAACACGCCGCCGGTCAGTTCCCCGATCATGACCACCAGACCCATCGCTGTGGCCGCCCTGACGCGGCCTACCGTCTCGTTGGGAATTACGCCCATGAACAGCGGAAAGGTGCCCAGACCCATCCAGCTTATGAACATCAGCGTGGTCAGCAGCCAGACCGGCCCTTCGAACCACAGCAGCGCGGCGGGAGCGATCGCCATCAGGAACACGAACCCGACCAGCGGCCACTTGCGACCGATCCGGTCCGACAGCGTGGCCACCACGATCGCGCCAACCGCCGGGCATATGCCGACCACGGCCATGATGTTGCTCCACGTCAGATCGTCATAGCCGCGCGGCCCGTCGAGGTAGAGCGGTATGAAGATCGACCCGACCACGATCGATCCCACCGCGCCCACGCTGACCAGCGAGCAAACCAGGATGTTGCGTTCCTTCAGCATGGCCCACGGCGACAGAGCACGCGCGGCCTCACCCGCCTGCGGCGCACGGGCCGGGGCGGGCGGCGGCGCAGGTTCGTCCACGAAGCGCCAGATCAGCAGCGCAAGGATCAGGCCCGGAATCCCGGCGATGAAGAAAGCCGCATGCCAATCGTATTCCGTGGCGATCCGCACCAGCGCATAGGACGCCAGCGAAGTGCCGACGATCGGCCCGAACACGTTCTGCACCACCCCGGCGTTAAGCGCCTGCCGCCCCGGCGCGGAGGCGGCGGCCATGATCGCCAGACAGATCGGCAGGAACGGCCCTTCCGCCACGCCCATCACGATCCGCGCGGCAAGCAGGCTTTCGAAGCTCCAGGCAAAGCCGGATAGAACGGAGCAAACCGAGAACAGCACCAGCGCCACCAGCAGGAAGGGCTTGCGCCGTCCAATCAGATCTGACCACCGGCCGATCAGATAGGCGCCCAGCGCCCAGGTGAGCGACAGGCCCGAATTGGCCCAGCCGACCTGTTCGTTGCTGAGCCCGAGATCTTCCTGAACGAAGGGCGCCAGAAACGTCAGCGCCATACGGTCGAAATAGGCAAAACCGAAAGCCAGCCCCAGCAGGACCAGCACCCGCAGCTCATAGCCGCGCGATATCGCACTTTCCGGGCCTGAATGCGCCGGATTACCGTCCTTTATCATCCTGATCCCGCTCTATTGCGGCCCTTTATTACCCAAGGATCGGGTCTGGGCCTGTCTGAACGCAAAGAAGCAGTAACCGGCGCGATACGCAACAATCGTAATGTCGCGGTATCGCGATTGCACCGTGTTGCCCAATTGTATCAGTATCGCAGTCCCGTGATTCCGTTGCCCGATGAACCTTTGTAGAAGAATCGGCTTCTGCTATTCAGGCTGCGGGAGAGGGAGCGCTGCGTTAGTCCGATAATCTGAAAATTCGTTTTGCTTCCTGGACCGGGGATGCCCTTCGCTGATGGAAAAGCGCGGGCGCGGCTTTCGCAAAAGCGATCGCCAGAAGTGGGAGGAATGCCTGATGAATTTGAAGACGCTTGGCGTCGCGTCGTCGCTCGCCATCGCTGTAAGTCTGTCCGCCCCTGCTTATGCTCAGGACGCGGCAGAGCAGGAAGCCGATAGCTCCAACCGCAACACCGAAATCATCGTCACCGCGCAGTTCCGCGAACAACGCCTGCAGGATACGCCAATCGCCATTACCGCGGTAAACTCCGAAATGCTGGAGGCGCGTGGCCAGACGGACATCTCGCAAATCGCCGCGCAGGCGCCGAACGTGACGCTGACGCCGCAGCCGCAGAACGGCGGCGCCGGGCTGATCGCCTATATTCGCGGTGTCGGCCAGACCGACTTCAACTATGCGATGGATCCGGGCGTGGGCATCTATGTCGACGACGTGTTCATTCCTACCCTGTCCAGCTCTTTGCTGGATTTGATGGACCTTGATCGGATCGAGGTGCTGCGTGGGCCGCAGGGAACACTGGCGGGCAAGAATTCCATCGGCGGCGCCATCAAGCTGTTCAGCGCCAAGCCTAAGGGAGACGGATCGGGCTCTCTGCAAGTCACTTACGGTTCCTACAACCGGGTCGAAGTGCGCGGCATGGCCGACTTTCGCATCAACGATCAGCTTTCCGCCCGCGTTTCTGGCGTGGCCAAGGCGCGTGACGGTTATGTCGATGTGCTCGATTATGGCGTGAGCCACCCGAACGATGTGGTCCCCTCCAACAACGCGCGTGGCGGCTACTCAGTGGTGGGCACGCAGGGCGGCCAGTCCATCGCCGCTGGCCGCATCGCCCTGCGCTGGGTTCCAACCGACACAGTCGAGATCAACCTTTCGGGCGACTACACGCATGAGCGTGACGAGCCAGTGCCAACCGTGTTGCTTGCCGCAGGTTTGCCGCAAAGCGATACCAATCCGTCCTTCACTCCTTCGGCCTCGCCCGGAGACGCCCACGTTTTCCCTGGCATGGGGGCGGGACCGGGCCAGCCCGCCTGGCTGCCCGGCACAGACGGATCGGCAGTGCCGTTCGATTGCCGCTTCGTGCCAGCCGGGCCGTATAGCTGCGACAGCCTGAGTTCGAGCGTCTATGGCGGAGACAGGCGTTTCATCACCTACGCCAACTTCATCGACGGAACGGCGCCCAGTTCGCAATCACCCTTCAAGCCCTATGCCGCACTCCAGAATCAGGATTTCAACGGCTGGGGCATCATGGGCAACGTGACCGTCGATCTGAGCGACACCCTGCAGCTCTACTATGTCGGCTCGTGGCGCGAATACACGACCAAATGGGGCCAGGATCAGGACGCTTCGCCGGTTCCGATCGCCCAGCTCGACAACCGCATGGATCACCGCGCATGGAGCCAGGAACTGCGCCTCAACGGTGAGTTCGGCGATGGCCTGCTCGATTACACAGTAGGCGGCTTCTACATGGATCAGAACGGCAGCTATACTGCGCGTGTCGACCTGAACTACGCCGGCATCGACTTCCTGCACGGGCCGGACACCACGCCTTCGACCTCGAAGGCACTGTTCATCAACGCCACGCTCCATCCCACCGATGCGTGGACGATCACCGGTGGCCTGCGCCGTTCGTGGGACGAGAAGACCTACACCTACTTCCGGCGCAATCCGGATGGCACGATCCCGCCCGTGTGCGAATTCTTTCTGGGGGCGCCGACTGCCGGACCGACCGGGATCGGCAACTCTCCGAACTGTCTGCTCAACGGGATTTTCGATCTCGAAGGGGAGTTTAAGGGCAAGCGGTGGGATTGGCGGCTCGTCACCGACTACCGCTTCTCGGACCAATTGCTGGCCTATGCCTCGATCGCGACCGGCTACAAGGGCGGCGGCGTCAACCCACGGCCGTTCTACGGCCCGGCAACCGGTGATTGCCCGCCATTCCAGTTCGATTCGAACGGACACGTCATTCCGGTCGCAGCCTGCAACCAGATCCTGCCGTTCAAGCCGGAAACTATCACCACCTACGAAGTCGGCTTCAAAAGCGACTTCTTCGACCGGAGCCTGCGCCTGAACGCAGCCGCGTTCTACAACGACTACAAGGACATCATCTTCATCCTCTCGGCGTGCCCTTCGGCCCCATGCCTTCGCCCCACCAACGTGGGCAACGCGAAGGTCAAGGGTTTCGAACTGGAAACGACGGTATTCCCGGTCGACGGGCTGATGATCGATGGATCGCTGAGCTATATCAACATCAATTACAACGCGGCTTCCGTCGCAGCCGCCGGTCTGACCGGGGACGAGACTTTTCCCTACACGCCAGACTGGACCTACAGCTTCGGCATCCAGTACGATGCTGACGTCGGGTCCGGCACGCTGGGGGTCCGGTTCGACGGATCATATCGTTCGAAAATCTACACCGAGACGACGAACACCGACTGGAGCAAGGTCGATGGCCGGTTCCTGGGTAATGCCCGGATCCAATATACCACGGCCGATGAGGACTGGCGGGTTTCACTCGAAGTCCAGAACGTGTTCGACAAGTACTATTACCTGAGCAAGAGCGACGTCACCACATCACTTGGCGCGGTTACCGCAGTGCCCGGCCTGCCGCGCACCTGGGCGCTGACGGTGAAGCGCAGCTTCTGATCGCCCGGAAGAAAGAAGGGCGCGGATTCAACTGAATCCGCGCCCTTCTTTTTGGCCTGCGATAAGGCGAAGCCTCAATCTGCGTTCAGGCGTTCGCGCATTTCCTTGCCCGGCTTGAAGTACGGCACGGACTTTTCCGGCACATCTACGGATTCGCCAGTGCGCGGATTGCGGCCGGTGCGGGCATCGCGCTTGCGCGTGGAGAAAGTGCCGAACCCGCGCAATTCCACTCTGCCGCCCTCGGCCAGTCGGGCCGAAATCTCGTCAAAGAAGATGTCCACGACCTGTTCGACCTCTTCCGGTCGCAGGTCAGGGTTGTCGTTGCACAAGGCCTGCAGAAGCTCGGATCTTATCATCGACTTCCTTTTCCGGCCGCCACCGGCACGGTTTCGCTGAACCCATCGCCCGACCCCGGCGAAAAGGCTTCTTCCCGGACCCTGGAGCGCAGTGTGACAGAGTGCCCGCCGCTGTGCAATCGGGGCGGAGGAAAAATTGCCAAATATCAAGTTTGCGGCCGCGGCCCTCAGGCGTCGTGCAGTATATCTGCAGGCTTGATGTCAAGCCGCGCCATGCGATCTCGAATCTGCGGCCATTCTTCGTTGAGGAACTGCGCGCGCTCCGCCGCGCGCAACTGCTGCGCCGCACCTTCGCGCACGAACATACCGACACCCCGCTGGACGCGGATCAGACCATCGGCCTGAAACTGCTGATAGGCTTTGGCCACTGTGAGCGGATTAGCACCCTGCTCCGCCGCGAAAGCCCGTACCGAAGGCAGCATTCCACCTTCTGCATAGCGGCCGTCGATGATCGCCGCGGCAATCTCGTCACGCAGGCGCAGATAGACGGGGCGATTGTCGGCCATGGGTGATGCAGTGCCATAATACAGCGCACCGGGTCAAGCCCGAGAACCCCCGAGGCAATAGCCCTCGCCCTCCGGTTTCTTCTGCAACGAAAGGCGTTTCACAAGAATGAAACATCCGGTAGGGTGCGCACTTCGCCGGGGTGGAGCAAATTTCGCCAGACGACACATGAAGGACCGCGCATGAAAGATATGGCCCTGTGGAATGAAGGCGACTGGATCGCCGCCATCGCCCTGATGGTGCTCGTCGCCTTTCTGTCCATAGGGGTAATGATCGCCGCTTCGCGCAAGCCGGAGTTCATGGGCCACCCCAAGGGCCTGTACATGCTGTTCTTTGCCGAGATGTGGGAGAGGTTCTCCTATTACGGCATGCGGGCCCTGCTGATCTTTTACCTGACGCAGCACTGGCTGTTCAGCGACGGTGCCTCCACTCTGATCTATGGCGCCTATACCAGCCTTGTTTACATCACGCCGGTGCTGGGCGGCTGGCTGGCCGACCGATATCTGGGCCAGCGCAAGGCGGTGCTGTTCGGCGGCCTGCTGCTGGTGCTGGGGCACAGCTTCATGGCCGTGGAAGGCGTGGGCGGGCAGGACGACCCGACCATCAACGTATTCTGGCTGGCGCTGGCGCTGATCATTGTCGGATCGGGCTTCCTGAAGGCCAACATCTCCGTGATGGTGGGCCAGCTCTACAAGCTGACCGATGTCCGCCGCGACGGGGCGTATACGATCTTCTACATGGGCATCAACGCAGGCGCCGCCTTCGGCGTGCTCCTGGCCGGATACCTCGGCCAAACGATCGGCTGGGCCTATGGCTTCGGGCTCGCCGGGATCGGCATGCTGGCGGGCCTCGTGGTGTTCGTGCTGGGCAAGAAGGCGCTCAACGGCGCGGGCGAGCCGCCGGCTCCTCTGGCTCGCAGCAAGGAATTCACGCTCTATGGCGTGGGCCTCGCCTCCGTGGCGGTAATGTGGGCGCTGGTGCAGTACGTAAACGTCATTCAGACGTTGCTGCTGGTTTCGGGCGTCGCCCTGCTGGGCTGGGTGCTCTATCAGGCATTCCAATTGCCCAAGGAACCGCGCGAGAGGATTTTCGCGATCCTGTTCCTGATCGCACTCAATCCGCTGTTCTGGGGCCTGTTCGAGCAGGCGGGCGGGTCGATGAACCTCTATACCGATCGCTATGTTGATCGCGGTGCCATACCGGCCAGCCTGTTCCAGTCGATCAACTCGATCTACATCATCCTTTTCGCGCCGATTTTCGCCGCTGTCTGGGCATGGCTCGGACGCAAGGGGCTGGAACCGTCCGCCCCGGCAAAATTCGCGCTGGCACTGTTCCAGGTGGGCCTTGGCTTCCTGATCTTCGTCTGGGGCGCGAACAGCGTGGGCGCTGCGGCGATGACGCCGGTGATCTTCGTGATGATCATCTATCTGCTGCACACCACCGGCGAACTGTGCCTCAGCCCCGTGGGTCTTTCCGCGATGAACCGCCTCGCACCCAGCTTCATGGCCAGCCTGGTGATGGGCGCGTGGTTCTACATGTCGGCGGTCGGCAACTTCGTGGCAGGCAAAATCGGCGAGGCAACCGGCGGCGAAAGCGGCGACATGACCAAGGAAGCGGTGCTGACGATCTATAACGAGATCGGCTGGGTCGCGATCGGCGTGGGCGCCGTGGTTCTGGCGCTGAGCCCGATCGTGAAGCGGTGGATGCACCTCGACACTCTCCGCGATGCGGAAGACGATGGTCTGGCCGGAGCCGAGGAAGTGGGCGAGCCGCAGGCCGCGGGCATCCATCCGGCGCCCAAGGCAGGCTGATGCCCGCCCAGCTCGCGTCCTATTCGTTGATGGGCGCGAGCGGCGGGGGGACGAGGAACCACCCCTGTCCGATCATCGCGTCCAGCCCCACGGCGGCGTCAACATCACGCAGATAATCGAACAACTCGTCAAAATCGTTCCGCTGGTCGCCCGCCAGAGCAATGACACACACGTCTTCGTTGGCCTGTTCGCGCAGCAACTGCTTGCGATCGTCAGCCCAGCGGATCAGCAGGAACTGATCCTTGCCCTCGGGATCGAGACCACTGGCGCGCAAGGTCTGCGCCACATCTCCCACCTTTGACGCGGGAAGCTCCGACAGCCACAGTACGACGATTCCCGCCTCTCGCAACCGAGCCAGCCCGGCGGCAAGACCCTGATCGGGCCGTCGATCGGATTGCGGCGCGAAGGCCGTTCCGGCGTTATCCAGATCGACGATCACAGCCGGATCGCGCTTGCCACAGGCGCGCCGTTCGGGGCTGATCAACACACCATCGGGAACAATCAACGCCGATTGAGGCCGGGCTGCTTCCGCGAGCGCCGCCGACTGGGCGAGGGCATATTCGATAAAGGGTTGCCAGGGCCCGGGCCCGGTGTGTTCAATGGTCGGAGGCGGCAATTCAGCGAGTTCCGTGAGGGTCACACGCGGCGTTCCCGCAGTTTTTGCAGGGTCGGCCGGTGTGGCGGCCCGCACGAAAGACCCCTCCTGCCGGGCATAGAGCGTGCCCCCGGCCACGAGCGGCAAAGCCACCGCCGCCACACAACCCGACAGTAGCGGCATGAAGGCCAGCGCAGCGCAGAGGCGAAACCGCGAAAAGAAAGAGGCTGGGCGCTGGCTCATCGAACCACGCAATAGCTCACATGGGCCGGGGGCCTCAATCTCGCTCACACTCCGGCCGATGGCCAAAAGGGTTACGCCCTCGCTTCCTCCACGCCCGCGCTGTTGTGGCGCAGTGCGGAGAGCACGGTCTGGACGATGTGCGGGGCGGTGAGACGCGCTTCGTCGTACTGGCGCGCGGGATCGTCATGTTCCTGAAACAGGTCGGGCAGGCGCATAGTGCGGATGCGAAGGCCGGAATCGGTCAGCCCTTCGTCGCTGGCGAGCGTCAGCACATGCGCGCCGAGGCCGCCGATGCTGCCTTCCTCGATAGTGACGACGACTTCGTGCGTGGTCATCAGTCGCCGGATCAGCACGGTATCGAGCGGCTTGGCAAAGCGCAGGTCCGCCACCGTAGTCGAAAGGCCCTTCGCCTCCAGTTGATCGGCTGCCTTCAGCGCCTCTGCCAGCCGGGTGCCGAGTGAGAGCAGGGCGATCTTGCTGCCCTGCCGCACCACGCGGCCCTTGCCGATTTCCAATCGTTCGGGGACTTCCGGCAACGGCACGCCCACGCCCGCACCGCGCGGATAACGGAAGGCAATCGGGCCTTCATCATGCAGCGCTGCGGTGTAAGTCATGTGGACCAGTTCCGCCTCATCCGCCGCGGCCATGACGACCATGTTCGGCAGAGTGGCAAGGTAGGTCACGTCGAACGATCCGGCGTGCGTGGCCCCGTCCGCGCCCACAAGCCCGGCGCGGTCGATCGCGAAACGCACCGGCAGGTTCTGGATCGCCACGTCATGCACCACCTGATCGAAGGCGCGCTGAAGGAACGTGGAATAGATCGCGCAGAACGGCCGCATTCCCTGAGCGGCAAGCCCGGCGGCAAACGTCACCGCGTGCTGTTCGGCGATACCGACGTCGAACGCGCGTTCCGGATGAGCGTTGGCAAACCTGTCCACGCCCGTGCCGCTGGGCATCGCCGCAGTGATCGCGCAGATGCGATCGTCGGTTTCGGCCAGCTTCGTCAGTGTGTCGGCAAAGACGTTCTGATAGGCTGGCGGGCCACCACTGGATTTCTTCTGCTTGCCGGTGATGACGTCGAACTTCTGCACGCCGTGATATTTGTCGGCGCTGTTTTCGGCCGGGGCATAACCCTTGCCCTTCTGCGTCACGACATGGATCAGGATCGGCCCTTCTTCCGCGTCGCGCACATTTTCCAGCACCGGCACCAGATGGTCCAGATTGTGCCCGTCGATCGGGCCGACGTAGTAGAACCCCAGTTCTTCGAACAGCGTGCCGCCGGTCACCATGCCGCGGGTGAATTCTTCCGCCTTCCGCGCGGCATCCCGCGCGCGGCGAGAGAAGCGGCCGATCGCCTGCTTGGCAAAATGACGCAGACCCAGATAGTTGGGCGAGCAAACCAACCGCGCGAGATAAGCGGAAAGGCCGCCCACGGGTGGGGCGATGGACATGTCGTTGTCGTTCAGGATCACGATCAGCCGGTTGCCCGCCTGTTCGGCATTATTCATCGCCTCGTAAGCCATGCCCGCGCTCATCGCGCCGTCGCCGATCACCGCAATCGCCTTGCCCGGCTTGTTCGCCAGCTTGTTCGCCACGGCAAAGCCCAGCGCGGCGGAGATCGAGGTGGAACTGTGGGCCGCACCGAAGGGGTCGTATTCGCTTTCCGCCCGGCGGGTAAAACCGCTGAGTCCCTCAGTCTGGCGCAGAGTGCGGATGCGGCTGCGGCGCCCGGTGACGATCTTGTGCGGATAGGCCTGATGGCCCACGTCCCACACCAGCCGGTCTTCCGGCGTGTTGAACACATAGTGCAGCGCAACGGTCAGTTCGACCACGCCCAGCCCGGAACCCAGGTGCCCGCCGGTGCTGCCGACGGCATCGATCATCTCAAGGCGCAGTTCATCAGCCAGCTGGCGAAGCTGGCCCTGTTCAAGCTTGCGAATGTCCGCCGGGATATCAACCGTATCGAGCAGCGGCGTCTGGGGACGGGAATTCATTTCAGCGGCTTACACCCGGTAAAACGGACTGTCGATGAACGGCGCGCCTAACCGGCGCATTCCTCGCAGATACCGCGCAATTCTACCACAGGGCGCACATCGGCGAAGCCGGCGCTGTTCCCCGCTTCGCGCAGGGCGCCGGTAAGGCGATCGTCGTCGAGGTGTGTGGCCTGCCCGCAGTCGTCGCAGATCAGGAAAATGCAATCGTGGCGGCATCCGGGGTGAGTATTGGCGAGATAGGCATTCGCGCTTTCCACCCGGTTGGCCAGATTGGTGCGCACGAACAGATCGAGGATGCGATAGACGCTGTTCGCCGCGACGCGCTTGCCGCGACGCTTGCCCACTGTCTCGGCAATATCATAGGCGGACGCGGGCCGGTCCTGCGCGGCCAGCGCTTCGAACACATCCGCGCGCATCGTGGTCCATTGCTCCCCCGCACGGGTGAGCACGTCTTCGGCTTCCGCGATCAGCGTTTCGCCGGAATGTTCATGATGAGTATGGCCCGCCATGGCGACGATATAGGCGCACACTGCGTGCGGAACAATGTCAGCCGGTGGTGAAGGCCGCGCTGTAGAACGAGGGGAACTTTTCCCTCAGCGCCTCTACCTTGGGCGCATCCCAGCGGCGGATGTAGGGGTGGTTGGGGTTCTTCTTCGCGAAATCCTGATGATAGGTTTCCGCAGGATAGAACGTCCGCGCCCGTTCGACCGCGACCACGATCGGCTTCGACCATGCGTTGCTGGCGCGCATCTGGGTGAGATAGGCGGCAGCTACGGCACGTTGTTCGTCAGATGTAGGCACAATAGCCGCACGATACTGCGTGCCACGGTCGGGACCCTGCGCATTGAGCATGGTTGGGTCCGCAACGACCGAGAAAAGAATCTGCAGCAGCTGATCGTAACGGATGACCGAAGGATCATAAGTGACCCTGACGGCTTCGGCATGGCCGGTGCCACCAGCGGAGACGCGATCGTAATGAGCGGTGGCCGCGCTGCCGCCGTGATAGCCGGACACGGCGCTGGACACGCCCTTGGTGTGGCTGAACACCGCCTCCACGCCCCAGAAGCAGCCGCCCGCGAAGATCGCCGTTTTCTGCCCGCCAGTTTCCTTCGCGGTGCGCGTGGCAGCAGGAGCGTCGAAAACCGCTTCTGCCGAAGCGGGGGCGCAGGCGGAAAGAGCCATGGCCGCCGCCGCAAAAAGGGCAGCGAAGCGCTTCACGGCTAGATCGACACCATGTGAGCGGTGAGAATCGCGGCCGTCACGCCGAAACCGATGACGAAAGAGCGAAGAACGCCGGGTGTGAACAGGCCCATGATCAATATCCGAATCAATAATTCTGTGTGCCACCGGACCTATCCTCTCGAGACTTTAAACTCGGTGAATGCACCGTCAGGCTGGCATTCATATAGGAAAGGGGTGTCGAGGAACAACCGGCGGACGCCGCTGGGATCAATGGCGGAAGTGGCGCATCCCGGTGAACACCATGGCCAACCCCGCGGCATCGGCGGCGGCGATCACTTCATCGTCTCGCATCGCGCCGCCCGGCTGGATCACTGCCGTGGCCCCGGCTTCGACCGCAGCCTCCAACCCGTCAGCGAAAGGCAGGAATGCTTCTGACGCCATAGCGCTGCCGATGGTGCGCGACTGGTCCCAGCCAGCCGCCTGCGCCGCTTCCCGCGCGCGGATAGCGGCTATGCGGGCGGAATCACGGCGGTTCATCTGCCCCGCGCCGATACCGGCGGTCGCGCCGTCACGAGCAAAGACGATCGCGTTGGATTTCACATGCCGCGCGATCGTCCACGCGAACAGGCAGTCCGCCAGTTCCTGATCGGTCGGCGCTCGTTTTGTTACAACTCGCAGGTCGTCTGCGGAGACCGCACCATTGTCACGCGTCTGCACCAGCAGGGCACCGGCGATCGGCTTTACCAGCAGACCCGGCCGCCGCGCATCAAGCAGATCGTCGAGCAGCAGGAGGCGCAGGTTCGGCTTCGCGGCGAAGGCGGCGCGCGCCGCATCGTCCGCGCCGGGCGCGATCACGACTTCGGTGAAGATTTCCGTGATCGCCGCAGCCGTAACCGCATCTAGCGGGCGATTGACCGCCACGATGCCGCCGAAAGCGGAAACGCGATCGCAATCGAACGCCGCGCGATAGGCCCCTTCGAGCGTCGCGGCCTGCGCCACACCGCAGGGATTGGCATGCTTGACGATGACCACCGCCGGATCCTGCCCGGCGAATTCCGACACCAGTTCCAGCGCGGCATCGGCATCATTGTAGTTGTTGTAACTCAGTTCCTTGCCCTGCACCTGCTCTGCCTGGGCCAGCCCGCGCACGTGGGGGCCGACCGGGGTGTAGAGCGCCGCCTGCTGATGCGGGTTTTCGCCATAGCGCAGTTCCCCGGCCAGACGGCCGTTGATCGCCAGCATTTCTGGGAACTGCTGCTGCTGATCGGCGAAGGCGAACCACTGGCTGATCATCGAATCATAGGCGGCGGTGGCGGCGAAAGCGCGGGCGGCCATGCGTTTGCGGAAGGCCGGGCTGGTCGCGCCGTCGTTGGACGCCAGTTCATCCAGCAGAGCTGGATAGTCCGCCGGATCGGTGACGATGGTCACGAAAGCGTGATTCTTGGACGCGGAGCGGACCATGGCAGGGCCGCCGATATCGATATTCTCGATAATCTCGTCCCGGTCGGCGCCGCGCGCGACCGTTTCTTCGAACGGATAGAGATTGACGATCAGCAGATCGATGGCGCCGATATCGTGCGCATCCATCGCCGCCGCATGTTCGGGATCGTCACGCACAGCCAGCAGGCCGCCGTGGATCAGCGGGTGCAGCGTCTTCACCCGGCCATCCATCATTTCTGGAAAGCCGGTAACGTCCGAAACATCGCGCACGGGCAGCCCGGCCTCTCGCAAGGCCCGGGCGGTACCGCCGGTGGAAACCAGCTCTACCCCGCCCTTCGCCAGCCGCGAGGCGAGTTCAACCACACCGGTCTTGTCGGACACCGAAAGCAGCGCCCGCCGGATCGTCACATTTTTCATGAAACCTTACCTAATCTTCTTGAGCAGCCACGAGAAGCTGGCACCGCCGCGAGAGGCCAGCCCCTGCATCACCAGTTGCTGGACCGGGTGCGGCCGACCTTCGCCATCCACCCACAGGCTTTCGTCCACTTCCAGTTCGTGATCAACCGCGATGAATTGCCAGTACCCGCCATCTGGCAGGGCCAGTGTCGCACCGCGCCCGCTGCCGGAAAGCGCAACTTCCACGCCGGTGCCGAGATGGAAGCGGACAGCATAGGGCACCTTGCCCCGCTTGCCCTTGCGACCGGCGGGAACCAGCAGATCTTCCCCGCGCAGTTCGGTGCCGTCATCACGCAGGATCAGGATGCGGCGATGGACCAGGCCGAAGCGGCTGACATAGCCATCGTGGCTGGCTTCCAGCCGAGTGGCCACCGCGCCGCCATCTGCCGTCAGCATCCGCCGATCGACCTCGACCTCCCCAACGCCCTGCCCCAGCTTGCCCGCGACCAGAACCGCCGTGGAGTTGGCATCGCCCAGCACCAGCGTGGAGTGCGCGGCCGTGGCGCGCAGGCCCTGTTCGATACGCGCCGGGATCTGTCCCCCGGCCAGCGCCGCACCGCCGCAATTGACGATCAGCCGGTGTTCGCCCTGCGAGAGCTCAAACGCGAGAGTGGAAGCGCAGCCGTGGCGCGCATGACGGGCGAGCGGCGGCGGAGCGGCATCGAACTGCAACACCGCCTTGCCCGCGGTGACGCGCTGATAACCCCATTGCCGCGCATCGCGCAGCGGGCGGGTTCGCACGCCGCTTGCTTCTACCAATGCGGCGATACGCGATGCCGGAACAGCGCCAGCACCCTGCCAGTTGCCCAGTGCGCCATCGCTATGCGTCAACGCCAGCAAGGGCGGCACGAGGGTTTGCAACATTGACGTCACGGCCTGAGGCGGATCGCGCCGCGTCGCGCGGTAGCAGGCGGACAGTTCCGTCAGCAGCGCAATCGCCTCTATCTGGGCCAGTGGACTGCGCGACAGCACGCCGCCATCGCCGCCGATCAGTTCACCCAGAGCGCGGGCCAGCCCTGCCTCTCCAAACAGGCGGCGCGGCTTGCCGTCGGGCATCAACAGCCCGGCAGCGACAATCGCGCACCACCCGGCCAGCGCATCCAGCGTGTCGGACGATTTACCCACGTTGCGATCCAGCCAGCGCGCCGTTTCCTCTGCCGAAGCGAGAATGCGAGCGCGCAGGGCCTTGTCCGGGCTGGAGAGAATCAACGGCGCATGAACCAGCCAGTTGAGCAGGCGATGGCCCGCACTGCCGACCTTCCATGCGATACCCTTGCCGGGCGTGCCGTTCACATCGAGCCAGGCCAGCAGCACCCGTTCCGCCGTGTGGGTGCATTGGGCGCGCGGTGGGCTGGCTTCCAGATCGCGCAGCCAGGTGAAGCCGTGGATCACCCGTTCAAACGGAGGGGCAAGCTTGGCAGCAGGCGAAAAATCGACCTGCGCGATCGGCGTCTTGACGCCAAGCACCAGGAAATGCCCTGCGCGCAGGGCCATACCCGCCACCCGGTCGCCAGCCAGCGGGCTTTCCACCGTGGCCAGCAGGCGCAGCCGGGCAGGCTTGCGAAACGGTGCGGTGAGCGTCGATCCGGGAACACCCAGCCGATAGGCCAGCCGCACGATGCGTTCGCTGATTGTCGTTTCCGGCGGATGATAGTCGGTAACCGCCAGCGCGCGACCCGGTTCAAGCGGCAGGTCGGCGGAGGGGGCTGGATCGGTCAGAGGTTCAACCATGGGTTCCGCCGCAGTTTCGACCAGTTCTTCCGGCTTCTTGCTGTCCAGCGGAATCGCCATGGCCTGCGGTTCTCGCTTCTGCGCCGCCGGGTCTGTCACAAAACGGTTCCGGGCGACGGCTTCGTTCATCCCGCCCCCCTGAGAGCGGCGATATTGGCGGCATACCGATCGGGGCCACCAGTGAACGTCGCCGATCCGGCGACCAGCACATCGGCACCTGCATCGACGCATAGCCGCGCCGTTTCGGCATTGATGCCGCCGTCCACTTCCAACCGGATATCGCGGCCGGATTTCTCGATCATCCTGCGCACCGCCTCAATCTTGCGGAGCTGGCTGGAAATGAAGCTCTGCCCGCCGAAGCCGGGGTTGACGCTCATCACCAGAACCAGATCGACATCATCGATAAGATAATCGAGCGTTTTGGCGGGCGTTCCGGGATTGAGTGAAACACCGGCCAGCTTGCCCAGCGCCTTGATCGCCTGCACGCTGCGATGGATGTGCGGCCCGGCTTCCGGATGAACGGTGATGATGTCCGCCCCCGCTTCCGCGAAAGGAGCGATCCACAGGTCCACCGGCGACACCATAAGATGCACATCGAACACTTTGTCCGTGTGCGGGCGCAGCGCCTTAACCACCCCAGGGCCGATCGTGAGGTTCGGAACGTAGTGCCCGTCCATCACGTCAATATGAATCCAGTCCGCCCCGGCTGCGTCGATTGCGCGCACTTCTTCCCCAAGCCGTGCGAAATCGGCGGAAAGAATAGAGGGAGAGATCAGCGGATCAGCCATAGAACTGACCAAGGTGACTAGGCCGGGCGCACTGTGTTAACAACAGATCAACCACGCCTTTTCCACACGGCTGGGATGTAACGTGCGCTTGCGGAGAGTTCAGGGATCGTTCACAGCCGTAATCACACTTTTGGCCTGCCCACGCCGCCACCGCCGCGACGCATGTGTCGCAACGCCGGTTCCCCTTCCAGCATCGCACGGAGAAGACGCAGGCATTCGCATGGCTGACAGAACACGAAAGACCGGCGCCATTGCGCTGCTGGCCGCAACTGCCCTGACGGCGGGCGGGCCTGCGCAGGCGCAAGTGCAGTATGGCCAGGAAATCTCCAACGACATGGCCAAGTGCCGTGGCAACGGGCCTGCCGTCCGCATCAGCCTGACAGAGATCAAGGCCGGGACCGGAACCGTGCGCGTGCAGCTTTACCGCGGCACGCGAGAGGATTGGCTGGCCACGGGCCGCTGGATCTATCGGATAGAGGTGCCGGCACGCGCCGGGACGATGACCTTCTGCATGCCGGTGCCACGCGCGGGCAACTATGCCATCGCCACCCGCCATGACATCAACAACAACGGCAAGACGGACCTGACGCAGGATGGCGGCGGGATGTCCAACAACCCCAGCATCAATGTGTTCAATCTGGGCAAGCCGGGCGTCAACAAAGTGACTTTCCCGGTGGGGGAAGAGGTGAAGGCCATCTCTATCCGGATGCGCTACCTCTAGTTCAGTTCTGGTAGTTCAGTTCTGGCGGGGCAGCGGCGGATTTCGGCGGGCGCGCCACAGGTGCGCGGCCAGCGCGGGCGCGGCCAGCAGCGGGAACCGTTCGCGCAGCGGCGTGACCTTCACCGGCATGCCGGTATGCCGTTCAACCTTCCACGCGACATAGCGCATAGCACCGTCGAAAGTCGCCGCCGCGCGCACGAGGCGGACCATGTTGAGCGGCTTGCCCAGAGATCTGCGGCGACGCCACCAGCGCATGACCTGCACCCGTGTGCCCGCGTCGAGTTGCGGCATAATCTCCCGCGCATCCTGCGTGAAAGGTATCCCGGCGGCGGCCAGCGCGGCGGGAAGCAGGCCGTCGAAATGCGCGCGATTGGCGGAAAGGATCGATTGCTCCCGTCCCGGCGGCTCCACCCGCAGCTCTGCCCGGTAGGTGGCCCGGAAAAGCGCGGCCCAGAAAGCATCTTCCGTTCCATGATCGGGGCCGACGGTCACAGCCAGTCGCGCGGCGGTGATTGCGGCGGCTTCCAGCGCGGCAAGAACCTGCGCCCGCGCACCGTCATCGCGTGCCCAGACCAGTGCGCTCGGCTGAACGAACCGCGCCCAGATCGTGGTGTCCAGCGTTTCGCCGGTGGCCGCGGCGGCGAATGTGGCGAGGTTCATCGTGGCGATCTTGGCCCGCAGGCATGCACCCTCATGATCCCATTCGCGATAGGAAACGCGCGGCCACAAACCCCGCTCTCGCGCACCCGGCAGCAGGACGTAGAAATCGAGGACGCCTTCGAGCGAACCCGTCCGCAGGTTGGAGCCATAGAACAGCACGGCGAGCGCACCGGCATCTTCCGCCAGCCGCCTAGCAAAATCAGCTACGGCAGGGTCGACATTACGGTCCAGCGCGGCGGCCACGCGCGCGGCCAGCGCGCCCGTCACGGGACGACGAAGCGCAGCTTGGGTCCGAGCGAAATGTCGTAACGCCCCGGCGGGAACGCCTCCCCATCAAGGATGAAGGGCCCGTCCACGTCCAGGCGGAACTTGTCCAGCGAGAGCACGTCGTAGCCGCGTCGCCGCATTCCATCGCTCACAAACCCGCGGAAGATGAAGGGCAGGCGAAGCAGCAGTCCCAGGCGGGAATTGTCCACCACGCAGGCACGCAGGATGCCGTCGACATGAGCGAACGGGCGCAATCCGGCCGGGAAACGCGACAGGGTGGAAGCGAACAGGAGGTAACGTTCGTCCTTCCGGCCCACGCCACTGTGGGGAAGCTCGTTACCCGCATCGTCATAAAGGCGCATCGGCGTGCCGCGACGCCATACGTTGCCAGCGCTGCCAAACAGGGCCTGCAGGAAGCTCCACGCAACGGTTACGGCAACACCCAGCGCGTTGAACGCACCGCGCCGGTGCGCGTCCTGCCCAAGGCCGATCGCAGCCGTGAACGCACCCGCGCCGAACACGAAGCCGTGGACCTGCGCCTCCGGCTTGTCGCTTTGCGTAACGATCAGCGGATGGCGCGCTTCCAGCCGGCCGCTATGGATCGCTTCCATGGCATCGCCCAGCGTCCACTTTACCGGCAGGCCCAGATCGGCCGCGAGCGCGTTGGTCTTGCCGTTGGGCAGCACGATAAGCGGCGGCCAGCGATCGCCGAAGATGCCCGCGCCGCAGGTCAGTACATCGCGCACGGTGCCGTCGCCACCATCCACCACCAGATAGTCGATCCGGCGTTCGGCGAAGCGGGCGATGATCGCCTGCAATTCGCTGCGGCGGTCGGGCGTTTCCACCAGCATGCTGCCGCGACCCGTCCATTCAGGTGGATCGCCAGCGTTGCGATGGCTACGCGGGTTGCGGATCACCCCGATGAGAGGCGCCTGACGCACGACAGAATCCAGCCCCGCAAGCGGCGAGGCAGGCCGAGAGACTTCCGGCAGTCTATCGAAAAGATGGACAGTCCCGTGCATTCGCGCCGCCAATAACCCCGAACCCAGGAAATACTACGGTTTTCGTGCGGAAACCAAACCTTGTCGTAAATCCGCAACAGTGCCGCGATCCGTCACCTTGCGGCTCAACTTGCCACTAGAATTGGGGATTGGACGCGGGCGTTGCAAGGCCATAGACGCATCTTTGTTGCGCTGCGGCATAGAGACGCGGCGACACGAGCGATGCGCAAGGTCGAAGATTGGCGTTGCGGCCCTGTTCGCGCTAGAAACCCCCGATGCTCGCCGAACACCTCCTCGATCAGGCGCTGGAGATCGCGCCGCGTATCACCGCCCTGCGCCGCGCGATCCATGCGGAGCCGGAGCTGGGCCTCGAAACCCCGCTGACGCTGGCCAAAGCGCAGGCGGAACTGACCGACCTGCCCCTGGAATGGCGCGAAGGCCCATCCTGCACCGGAGCCGTCGCCACGCTGAAAGGGGCACGCCCCGGTCGTTCCGTCCTGTTGCGGGGGGATATGGACGCCCTGCCCCTGCAGGAGGAGACGGGGCTGCCCTTCGCCTCCGCCATTGCGGGGCGGATGCACGCCTGCGGGCATGACACCCACACGGCCATGCTGGCCGGGGCGGCGCGCCTGCTGGCGAACCGGCGAGGGGATCTGTCCGGCGAAGTGCGGTTCATGTTTCAACCGGGGGAAGAGGGCTTCCACGGTGCGCGGCACATGATCGAGGACGGGTTGCTGGGCACTGATGCCGCAACTCTGCCGGATGCCGCATTTGCTCTGCACATCATGCCCAATTCCCGCCACGGCATGCTGGCGGCGCGGGCCGGGGCAATGCTCGCCGCGGCCGACATGCTGGAAATCGTGGTGGAGGGACGGGGCGGACACGCATCCATGCCGCATCAGTCGCGCGATCCCGTTCCCGTGGCGTGCGAGATCGTCATGGCGATCCAGTCCCTCGTGACTCGCCGGTTTCAGGCGTCAGAGGCCACGGTCGTCACCGTGACGCAGCTCGAAGGTGGACAGGCCCACAACGTGATCCCCGATCGGGCGCGGCTGAAGGGCACGATACGCACCCTTTCGCCGCAACGCCGCGCGGAAGTGCGCGATGCCCTGCGGACGCTGGCGGAAGGCATCGCCGCCGCCCACGAATGCCGCGCGACGGTGATCGTAACGGAAGGCTTCCCGCCGACCATGAACGATCCGCGCGCCGTTGCCCTGTTCGAAGCAGTGGCGAGCGAACTACCGGGCGGCGCATTCGAGCGCATGGAACACCCGATCATGGGCGCGGAAGATTTTTCCTACGTGCTGGAGAAAGTGCCCGGTGCGATGGCGTTTCTGGGCGTGGCGGCTGAAAACACGGGCTGGGCAGGATGCTGCGGCATCCATTCCAGCCACATGATGGTGGACGAAAGCGTCCTGCCACGCGGTGCGGCGATCCTGGCGGGATGCGCGCTGCGCTTCCTCGATAGAGGTTGGGAGTAGAGCTGCCGGCCGCCGACGAGCGAAAACGATACGGACGTCAGGGCGCAACCGCGCCTGATTGGGCGGATTGTGCAGGAAACGACGGGGCGACGGCTGTCCCCTGATTTGACGACGAGGGAAGCGAGAGATTGGCACGCGTTCGGTCGGGATATGAATCCACCGGGCCGTAAACTTCTGCGGGTTCGCTCTCTGCGGTGGCGAGCGCGAAGGAACTCGGGTTAGCGCGGGGCGCTGCCACCTCAACGTTTTGCCCGTCTCGTGAAGCCATTTCGGTGTTTGGAGCACCCTCTCGAACAGCAGCCTGGGCTTCAGGGACAGTTGGCTGTCGAGGAGCGGGGCGGACAGCTTCCACCAGCGTGACAGTCACCGCTTGCGGCCTATCAATCGCAGGACCCGAATATTCAACCTGTCCGGAATTCAGTGTCTTTTCGGAGTGGCCAGAACTCGTGTTGGCAGCAAGCCGGACTTGCCCCACCGACGGCGAGATGGGCGACACTCCGGTTCTTTCCGGCCCAGGCCAAGTGAGCAGTAGAGCCAGGCTGGCCGCGATCGCCCCGCCCCAGCCCAATTCGTTCATTCCAATATTACGCGGCCAGCGGGTATGCTGCATTGCAAACGGCGCAGTGGCCGCAGCAAAATCCGGCCGCCCGATCTGAGGCAGGCAAGCGGTACGCACCACGATCCGCCGCGCCAGATCGGGCGCGGGCACAGGCTCTTTGCGCGAGGCGAGCAGAAGGTCCAGCCGGGCGTTGAACCGGCCGCCCTCAGCTATCATGCGAGCAGTTCCAGATCGGCCGGCACAACATCAGCCAGCGCAAGCAGTGCGCCGAGTTTCTGGCGGGCACGATAAAGCAGCGACTCGAAAGCCTTTATGTCCATGGACATCAACTCCGCTGCGGCCTTGTTAGGCAGGCCTTCATAGTAGGTCAGCACGATAGCCGCCCGATGATTGCCCGCCAAGTCTCCTAGACAGCGTTCGAGAATATCCTTCATCTGCCCCTGCTCCAGCAGCCTGTCGGCCCCTAGAGAGCTGTCGACAAGTTCCGGCAGTTCCTCCACCCGCCAGCGGGCTTTCCTGCGCAGGCGATCCAGACAAAGATTGGTACAGACACGTTGCAGCCACGCCGGCACGCCACTGCCGGATGATTGCCAACCGGGCGCCATTTGCCAAAGCCGCGCAAAGCATTCCTGCGCGATGTCTTCCGCCTCTATGCGGTCGTGCAGGAACCTGTACCCGGTCCGGAACACACTGGCGACATGCCTTTGGACCAGCGCGGTGTAGGCAAAGATATCGCCACGCGCGGCACGAAGCATCAGATCCTGATCGGAAGTTTCGGGTGCCATGGTCTCTCCCGCAATGCCGGAATACCGGCGGTCAAATACCAAGCCCCCGCCTGACCTATTATGCGGCAGGCAACCGCGTGGGTGGGTAAAGAGTCCGCATTCGAAGTGTAAATGTTTCGACAAGATGCCCCGGAGACGAGACGAGCCCTGGGCAACATGAAAGGGGCCCCGCTATTGGCGAGGCCCCTTCCCAATTCCGTGCGGACTGACGATCAGAACCGCATGCTGGCGCCAAGATAGAACCGGCGACCGTTGGTATCATAATAGCCCGACGAGAAGCCGCCGCCGATCAACAGCCCGGTGGAGGACGCATTGGTGTTGGCGGGGTTGTAGTTCGTCAGCGGCGGAGCCTTGTTGAACAGGTTGTCGATGCCGAACCGCAGACGCACATCATCGGTGATCGTATAGCTGCCGTTGAAGTTGAACAGGTTATACGACGGTGCGCCCACCGTGGTCGTCGGGATGGTAGCCTCGCTTGAATCCTCAACCGAGGGCAGGTGCTGCCACTGGAGCCCAAACCCGAACTTGCCCACGCCATAGTTCAGGCTCGTCAACACACGGTATTCATAGGCACCGGTATTGAGCCCGTTCTCGGTGGTGCCGAAAGTGCCGACATAGTCGACCATCGGCAGCGACGACAGAGCCGCACTCTTGTACTTGAGCAGGTAGTTGGCAACGACGTTGAGCGAGAGCGTACCCGGCCCGACATCACCCGACCAGTCGAGCTGGGCGTCGATACCCTGCACATGGAAGCGGCCGCTGTTGGTGTAAGTGGTGTACACCGTGCCCTGCGCGCCGGTCTGGTTGCGTTTAATGTTCTCACAGAAGAACGTATCGGCCGCGGCTGAAGTGTCCGTCAGCACCAGCGGGTTGAACGCCGGATCAAGACACTGCTGAAGCGCGGCAGCTACGGTCAGCGGCGCGATCGCATCGTTGACCTTGATGTCGAACCAGTCGACCGACAGCTTCAGGCGCGACAGCAAAGGGTTGGTGAACGGAGAACTGATCACGAAGCCGGCAGTCCATGTATCTGCCTTTTCCGTCGTCAGGTTCGGATTGCCCACCAGCGTCGGCCATGCATAGCCGAAGGTCGCGTTGGACTGCGGCCCATCATAGTACTGCGTCTTGGCATCGGGATCGCCTGAACGATCCATCAATTCCTGACACAACGCCAGCACCGCACCACCATTGGCATTGCCGGGATTTGCCGACCACGACAGAGGATTCGCCAGCGAGCAAGGATCGCCCGCGAAGTTGACTCCAAACGTCTCCTGCGATGCCAGGAAAAGCTCGCCGATGTTCGGCGAACGCTCGGCCCGGTTGTAGCCGCCGCGGAAGCGCAGCCAGTCGTTGACCTGCCAGTCGCCAAGCGCCTTGTAGGTATAGCTGGTGCCGGTGGTGCTGTAGTTCGACACGCGAGCGCCCAGTTCCAGCGAGAGCGACTGGATCAGCGGCAGGTCGGACAGCACGGGAACCAGAAGCTCGCCATAAAGCTCCTTGGCATCGTAGTAGCCGAACGAATCCGCACTCGGGTAAATGCCGAGAGCCTGATCCTGGAACGAACTGCCCTGACTGGTCAGGGTGTCGTTGATGAATTCGTATTCCTGCTCGCGATAGCTGGCGCCGAATGCCGCCCGCAGTTCACCGGCCGGGAGTTCGAGCACGCCGCCCTGGAAGTTCGCTTCGACGATCGTCTGGCGCAGCGCGGAACGGTTCTTCAGGTCCGCGCGGATGGCATCAAGGCAATCCTGCGAATATCCGCCCTCTGGCACGATGAAAAAGTTGAGCCCGCTGGTGCAGGTCGCGGTGGAGGCGCCGAAGCCACCATCCTGCGCATTGCCCGTGGCGGTGAACCCTTCACCGAAATTGCCCGAGTTGAGGACCGTGCGAAGCCGTTCGAGCGAATAGATGCCGGTCTGACGCGAGGACGTGACGGAAACACCGTGATTGACGGAAGCATCCCACGTCCACGACGTACCGGGAATCGAACCTTCAAGACCAGCAAGCAGATTGTAGGTGGTGACGTCCGTGAAGCCTTCGCGGTCTTCCGGCATCATCGTGGTCAGCTGGAACGGTGCGTTGGCATCGGGCCGGCTGTTGAGCAGGGTCCACATGTCCGAAGGAAGCTGATCGGCATCGAGCTTGGTCGGGTCGATGTAGACGCTCCAGCCGCTCGTGATCGGGCCCGGCTCCTGCCGGGTGTAGGTGCTCACATGGCTGAACAGGCCCTGCGCGAACACGCCGATCCAGTCGTTGATCTCGTAATTGCCCCGGGCGAAGAAGTTATACCGGGTCAGCGGCAGTATCAGATAGGAACTTGTGTTGTTCTGGCTGAGCGTGCCGGCATTGCTGACCTTGTATTCATAGCCATCGGCATTGCCGGTGAAGCCTTCGAAATAAGGAGTGTAGACACCGTTGTTGGTCCACGAACCGTTGACGAAGGGCGAACCGTCGGCATTCGTATAGACGATGTAGCCGCCAGCTGGTGGCAGCGACGAATTCGGGAACATTCCGCTGGCAGCCGTCGGCAGGTTGGCATAGCCGAAGTTGATGCCTGGCGCCTCGATGAAGAACTGCGTGCCCGCGACATCGGGATTGGCCCAGAGATCGCGATACCACGTGCGATCGCGCTGATAGCTCGCCTCACGCGTGTTCATCGACGCCGCGAAGCTGATGTTACCGCGGCCATCGGCAAAGTCTGCACCCATGATGCCGGAGAACTGGTATTCGAACCCATCACCCTTTTCGGTGAGGCCGATCTGTCCGTCGAGTTCGAGACCCTGGACATTCTTCTTCAGGATGAAGTTGGTCACACCCGCAACGGCATCGGCACCATAGGTAGCCGAGGCGCCGCCGGAAATGATCTCAACCCGTTCGATCGCGGCGCTCGGAATGGTCGAAATGTCGACCACGCCGGAAGCGTTGCTGGGGGTGCTGCGACGGCCATCGAGCAGAACGAGGTTACGGTTGGCGCCAATACCGCGCAGCGAAACAGTCGCCGCGCCGGGAGTGTTCGTAGCGGTCGGCTGAATGTCGCCACCTGCAGTCGGCGTTTGCGCCGGCGAGAACTGCGGCAGCTTGTTGAGGTTCACTTCGAGCGCAGCCGTCGCCGAGTTCTGCAGCAGGCCCTCGTCAACCGACAGAGTGGGGCTGTTCGACACGTAGTCCGGGCGCGCGATGCGCGATCCGGTGACAATGATCGCACCCGTCTCGGCTTCGTCCGCATCCTGAGCTTCCTGCGCCAGTGCGGGCTGGGCCATCGCACACAGCGCCACTACCGAAATGCAGGACTTCAACAGGCCGCTCTTACGGCGCACGACAGAGCTGGAGGTAAATTGTCTCATGAGCACTCCCTTTGCTTATGTTCTGTTTCCGCAGCTTGAGCTGCTTTGCGGCACTGAAAGCCGAAGCCCCGCAATTCGCCGACAAGCGTTTCCGGGATTTGTCCGATCGTGACGCTGGTTTTCGGCGACACGCCAAAGGCCGTCACAAACCGCCATTTTGTGGTCGAATGGCCACAGCCCCAGCCACACCCCAGGCCTCCGGTGAGGAGGACCGGAAGCGTGCGGAGGCTGGCCTCAGGGCGTATTTGCGCAGGGGCAGGGGTGTGGTGCGTGCATTCCGCGTGAGCGACGCAAGGTCAGGTGTTGCAAATAGGCAACCCACTTCTCTCGATTGCCATACGAGCAAACGAGCCAGCGGATTCTCCGGACCCCCGCCAGTGTGTCAGGCCGTCACACTGGCTGGCATTCGATGGCTTCTACCTTGGCCGCAAACATATAGCCTTCGCTGCGGACAGTGCGAATCAGGTCGTCGCGCGAGCGGTTGCGCAGTTTACGACGCAACCGACTGACCTGAGTATCGATAGCGCGGTCGAACGCATCGCTATCCGGACCGCGCGCGTATTCCAGCAGTTGGTCGCGCGTCAGCACGCGCTGGGGCCGCTCGACAAACGACCGCAGCAGAGCGAACTCACCATCGGAAAGCGGCACTGCCCCCCCTGCGGGATCACGCAGCGTCCGCCGCTCAACATCGAGTCTCCATCCCGCGAAGCGATAGCCCCGCGTTCCTTCACCCTGCTCGGCAACGTCGCGGACGCGTGCCGTCCGCCTGAAAACGGCCCGAATTCGGGCAAGCAGTTCCCTCAGCGACAATGGCTTGCCGATATAATCGTCGGCACCAGCCTCAAGGCCGACAACCCGATCGATTTCACTCGCCAGTTCTGAAATCAGGATGACCACCAGATCGTTACGCACCGACAAGGCGCGCGTAATCGCCAGACCGTCCTCGCCCGGAATCAGGACGTCAAGGATGACGACGTCGGGCATGACATCGGCAAGCAACGACCTCGCCACTTGCGCGGATTCCGCTTCGAAGACGGCGTAGCCATGCCTTTCCAGAAATTGCCGGACTGTCGCCCGCCATCTTTCGTCGGCGTCGGCGACCAGAACCTTCGTCTTGATTGAGGGCGCAACGGTTACGACGCTTACAGATTCGTCGTCTTCGCAGGAAATCTCGTCGGGGTGAGCCGTTGTTTGCAGCATGTGCGACCACGCTTTCTAAAGTTCATCCAACACGAACCGGATGGTCCGCACTTCATATTTTCCCCCGCCCGGATAACGTCCGCGCAAACAATACCCTTCGCGCGCCTGAAATTTTTCGGCCCCGTAGCGAAAAACGCGAGGCTTCACACCCACCAGATCAGCCGCACCTCGCAAACGCTAATCATTTACGATAATGTTGTAACCATGTAAGAGAGCGGGTTCGAGATTTGCCCCAGACAGGAGCAAGGATGGATTCGACCCCCGAAAACAAGGCTGCGTGCCCCGCTCTCCAGATCGGCGATATCGCCCCCAATTTCCGTGCGCGCACGACTGTGGGCGAAATGAGCCTTTCCGATCATCGTGGCCGCTGGGTCCTGCTGTTCTCTCATCCGGCGGATTTCACGCCCGTCTGCACCAGCGAGTTTGTGGCACTGGCCAGAGCCAGCGAGCAGTTTGACGCGCTCGATTGCCAACTGATCGCGGTTTCGGTCGACAGTCTCTATTCCCATCTCGCATGGGTAAGGGCGATCCACGAGCATTTCGGCGTGACAGTTGGCTTCCCGCTAGTCGAGGACCCATCCATGGTGATCGGCCGCGCCTACGGAATGCTGGCGGAAGAAGCGCCCGACGCCGCCACATTGCGATCCACCTTTTTCATCGATCCAGATGGCATCATCCGTACGATCCTGAACTATCCCGCGACGATCGGCAGGTCGGTGGACGAGTTGTTGCGCGTGCTCGGCGCCTTGCAGCGCGTAGATAGCGGCAATGTGGTGACGCCCGAGGGATGGCGCCCCGGCGACGACGTGTTGCTGCCACCGCATCAGGATCAGGATTCCGCACTGGGCGCAACGGGTGATGCCTGCTGGTTCCATCGCACCCAACCCGACCGGTATCGCGAGGCGGGCAAATGACAGCCTTTACCGACAGCGAATTGGAGGCTGCCACCGATGTGCTGAAGGCGCTGGCGCACGACGTTCGCCTGAAGCTGATGCGCACTCTGCTGGAAAACGGCGAGAAATCGGTTGGCGAGCTGGAGGCGTTGACGGGTGTGGGGCAGCCCGGCCTTTCACAGCAGCTCGCGATCCTGCGCAAGGCGGAACTGGTGCAGACCCGCCGCGATGCGAAGCTGGTGTTCTACAGCCTGTCGCCGGAAAAGCTGACAGGCACCGCGAGGCTTCTCTGTGCGCTGTCGGGAATTACCGCACCGGACGACCGGTCCAGAATGAAAGACCTGCAATCGAGGATGCTGGGGTCAGCCGCGACTTTCGCCAGACTTCTGTAACCAGCTTTACCGCCCCAGTTCGACGATGCGCCCCTTTTCCGCAAGCGCCAGAAAGGCGGGGCGGTGACTAACGACGATCAGGCCTGTTCCCATCTTTTCGAGCCAGCGATCCAGCCTTTCACGCACGCGGGCTTCCGTCGCCATGTCCAGCCCTTCGCTCGGTTCATCGAGCAGCAGCCAGGGGCTGCCTGCCAGAAGCGCGCGGGCGAGCGACAGTCGCTTGCGCTGGCCGCCCGAAAGGCGCGCACCACCATCACCCACCCACTGATCCAGCCCGTGCGGCATCGCGCGGACTTCATCCGCGAAGCAGGCCACGTCCAGCGCGGGCCACAAGTCCTCGTCGGCAAGACCAGCGCGCGCAACCCGCAGGTTGTCGCGCACCGTGCCGGACAGAAGCTGGGCGTCCTGCGGTGAGAGAGCGAATGTTCGCCTGAGACTATCCGATGGGAAAGCGGTGAGCGGCTTACCGTCGAGCGACAAGCCGCAGTCCTCCAGAGCTGGCCGAATGCCCGCGAGCGTTTCCAGCAGTGTAGTCTTGCCACTGCCGGATCGACCGGAAATGCCGAGGCGCGAACCTGCCTCGAGCTGGACGCTGACACCATTGCTGTCGATGGCGATTGCACTTGCCATTGACGGGGGTGCCGCCCCCGCCCCGGCGGAGATCGACTGGTCCGCCGCCAGCACTTCCAGCCGGGAAAAGGCCGCAGCTACCAGTGCATTACGAGATACTCCGCGCACATACGCGGCGAGAGATTCGATGGCTCCCGCAGCGGCGAGGACAGCCAGCACCGTTATCGGCAAGGCGGCATCTGAAATCGCGAGCACCGCGCCCATCGCAAGGCCGCCGCAAAGCGTAAGCCCGCCATCGATGATCGCCTCGCCCCGGGCGAAACGCCGCCTTGCGCCATCAAGCGCGGAGGTTTCCTGGGCAAGCACCCGCCCGATCGCCGGGGCCAGATCGTAGGCGAGGATTTCCGGTGAAGCGGATGCATGATCCACCATGCTCCCCTTTAGACGAGCCAGCGCATCCGCCATTTCGTCCGCCGGTCGGGCCAGCAATCGCGGAGCAGCCAGATGCGCCCACAGCGCAAGTCCGGCGAACAGTAAGAGCAGAACGGCGCTGGCCCAGGGGCTGGCCAGCCATGTCAGGCCAAGGCCCACCAGTCCCCCGGCAATCGCGGCGGGCAGCGCCGGTTTGCGGATCAGGCTGTCCTCCAGCGCGCCGATATCCTGGACGAGGCGCGATACGGCGTCGCCAGCCGAAACCGCCCGCACATCATGCGCCGTCATAATACGATCGAACAGGCGCGCACGGACGCTCGCCAAAGTCATCAGCGCTGCACGATGCCCGCACAATCGCTCACCATAACGGGATGTCGTGCGAATAATCGCGAGCAGGCGTATCCCCGCGCTCGGCAGCAGATAGTTGAATGTCTGCACCGCCAGCACCCCGCCATGGCCCGCGAGTGCCGCGCCCGTAATGAACCAGCCCGACACACCGAGGAGGAGCACCGCCGAAATGGTTGCGACGGCCGCCAAAGCCCCTGCCAGACGGAAAGCGGACCGTTCCGGCGCAATGGCCTGCTTCAGCACGTCTTCGATGCCCGCGCGGTTCATGCCAGCACCACTTCATGGTCGGCAATCGCAGCAAGCTCTGCGCCATGCGTAACCATCAGAATAGTGCGGCCCCTACCCGCCGATGCCAGTATTCCGGCGATATCCGCTGCCGATTGCCGGTCCAGATCGGCCGTCGGTTCGTCCAGCAGCCAGAGCGGTGCATCCTTCAGCAGGACCCGCGCTATCCCGACACGGCGGCGTTCACCGCCTGACAGGCCCGATCCGCGATGGTCCAGAGGCAGGGCGATACCATGCCCCCGCGCGGCCATCATGTGCCCCAGACCGGCGCGGAGAGCCGCGGCTTCCACCGCTGCATCGTCGGCATCCGGGCAGGCGATACGGATATTGTCCGCCAGCGTGCCGGGGATCAGCGCCACTGCCTGCCCCGCCCAACCCACGTTTCCGGCCAGAGCGACATCCGCCGCGTCCTGCCCATCGACCAGGATACGGCCCCCGCCCACAGGCGCGAGGCCGATCAGGGCGTGAAGCAGGCTGGATTTGCCGACCCCGGTGGGTCCGCGCAGCGCAAGGATGGTCCCCCCCGGCACCTCGAGCGTGAAGGGGCCGATGGCCGTATCGCCATAGTCGACGACAACCGCTTCGAAGCGCAGCGCGGGCGGCTGTTTCAGCGACTGCCGGGTCGCAGATGGCTGGGCAGGCGCGAGGGCTTCGAGGCGCTCAACAGCCGCCTCTCCCAACTGCTTGTCGTGATAGGCGGCGGCAAGGCGGCGCATGGGGAGATAGAATTCCGGCGCGAGGATCAGGACGAACAGCGCCTGCCCAAGAGTGAGGGTTTCCGGGGCCGGAAAGGGGAGGATTCCCAGCAGGTTGAACCCGCAATAGAGCGCAACCAACGCGACCGAGAGGGCAGCGAAGAATTCGATCACCGCACTGGATACGAAGGCCACTTTCAGAACATCGACGGTCCGCGTAGCGACCTCTCGCGTAGCGTCAGCCAGATGGCGGCCGATCCTTTCCTGCGCGCCGAAGCCGACAATCACCGGAAGCGCGCGCAAACGGTCCACAAAGAGCCCGGAAAGGCGCGAAAGAGCGTCCAGCTGACGCGCAGCGGCGCGCGAAGCGGCCGTTCCGGCAAGCATCATGCCCAGACCGAAAGGCAGCAGCGTGGCCAGCATGATCGCCCCGGCCACCCAACTGCCCAACATGGCCGCAAACGCGATGATAATGGGCGAGGTCACCGCCGCGCCGCGCAATGGGACGAAACGGGCATGGAAGCCGCCCAGATCCTCTATCCGGTCCACCGCATCGGCGATCGTTTCGCCCAGCATCCGGCGGGCACCCGGCGCGGCGACCAGAACGCGCGGATAGATCCGTTGCCGCCAGCCGCCCTTGGCGGCGATCGCTGCCAGTTCCCCCCTGTCGACGGCGCCAATCTGGAATGCGGCGCGCAGCATAACGGCAGCGGCCAGACCGGTCACGGCAGGCAAAACCGAGCCCTGCCCACCCGGCATCAGAGCCGATACACCCGACGCCAGAGCGGCCGCGATGAGAACGGCCGCACCGCCATCGGCGATCCAGAATAGCCCCGCGCCCCGCCTATCAAATGGGTTGCTCATATACTCAGTTACGACTAGTGGCTAATCATAGTTCTTACAACCGACCCCGCCGATTGTGGCGGTCCCGGTCGGACCGCGAAGGAGCCGCGCCATGGATATGGCCGTGATAGAACTTTCACGCCTCCAGTTCGCACTGACTGCGCTCTATCATTTTCTGTTCGTGCCGCTGACTCTGGGGCTCTCCTTCATCCTGGTGATCATGGAGAGCATCTATGTGATGACCGGGCGCGAGATCTGGCGCACGATCACCCGGTTCTGGGGCAAGCTGTTCGGCATCAACTTCGTGCTGGGCGTTGCCACCGGGATCACGATGGAATTCCAGTTCGGCACGAACTGGTCCTACTTTTCCCACTACGTCGGCGATATCTTCGGCGCGCCGCTGGCGATCGAAGGGCTGATGGCCTTCTTCCTGGAAGCCACCTTCGTGGGCCTGATGTTCTTCGGCTGGGACAAGCTGTCGAAAGTGGGCCATCTGGTGACGACGTTCATGGTTGCGCTCGGCTCCAACCTGTCGGCGCTGTGGATCCTGATCGCCAACGGCTGGATGCAGAACCCGGTCGGATCGCGCTTCAACCCCGAAACCATGCGCATGGAAGTCTCGGATTTCATGGCGGTGCTGTTCAACCCCGTGGCGCAGGCGAAGTTCGTCCACACGGTCAGCGCCGGTTATGTCGCGGCATCGGTCTTCGTTCTGGGCGTTTCGGCGTGGTATCTAGTGAAGGGCAAATGGGTGCCGCTGGCGAAGCGCAGCTTCACCGTGGCCGCCGCCTTTGGCCTCGCTTCATCTCTGTCGGTGGTCGTGCTGGGGGACGAGAGCGGTTACGCCCTGACCGACAACCAGAAGATGAAACTCGCCTCTCTGGAAGGCATGTGGCACACCGAGCCCGCCCCTGCCGGCATCGCCGTGATCGGCTTTCCCAGCGTGGAGGATCGCGAAACCCGGTTCGAGGTCAAAATCCCCTATGTTTTGGGCCTGATCGCAACGCGCAGCCTGACCGGGGAAGTAACCGGCATCAACGATCTGGTCGCCAAGGCGCAAGATCGCATCGGGCACGGCATCCTGGCCTATGACGCGGTGGAACGGCTGAAGATCGACCAGAAGGATCCGGCCGCCCGGGAACAGTTTGAACGGCACAAGCACGATCTGGGCTATGCCATGCTGCTGAAACGCTTTGTCGCCGACCCGCGGCAGGCGACGCCGCAGGACATCGAACAGGCGGCGTGGAGCACGGTGCCGAACGTGCCGGTGATGTTCTGGGTGTTCCGCGTGATGGCGGGACTGGGCTTCTTCTTCATCGCCTTCTTCGCCGCAGCCTTCTGGATCGCATCCGTGCGCAAGGTGCAATGCGACAGCGGCTTCGCCCGGTTCTTCATGCGTATGGCCGTGTGGGTGATACCCCTGCCGTGGATCGCGATAGAGTTCGGCTGGATACTGGCCGAGGTCGGCCGCCAGCCGTGGGCCATCGAAGGGGTGCTGCCGACATTCCTCGCCGCATCCAGCCTCACCGTGGCGCAACTGTGGACGACGATCATCGGCTTCACCGTGATCTATGGCGCGCTGGCGATCGTCGAGGTGCGCCTGATGCTGGCCGCAATCCGCAAGGGGCCTGACCAGAAGCACACGCCATCGCCCGCGCTGGATGCACCGGCCGGTTATGCGCCCATCCCTGCCGAATAAGGAGAACGGTCATGGCGCCTCCCATCGACTATGAAACGCTCCGGTTGATCTGGTGGCTGCTGCTGGGCGTGCTGCTGATCGGCTTCACCCTGACGGACGGCTTCGATCTGGGCGCCGCCACACTGCTGCCCTTCGTGGCGAAGACGGATGCGGAGCGGCGGCTGGTCATCAATTCCATCGGCGCGACGTGGGAAGGGAACCAGGTGTGGTTCATCCTGGGCGGCGGGGCGATCTTTGCAGCATGGCCCTTCGTCTATGCGGTGAGTTTTTCCGGCTTCTACCTGGCCATGTTCCTGTTGCTGGCCGCGCTGATTTTGCGGCCGGTGGGCTTCAAGTATCGTTCCAAGAAGCCGGACGCCGCGTGGCGCGCACGGTGGGACTGGGCTCTGTTCATCGGCGGCTTCGTGCCCGCGCTGGTATTCGGCGTAGCGGTGGGCAACGTGCTGACCGGCATACCCTTCCGCCTCGATAGCGATCTGCGCTCGTTCTACGAAGGCACCCTGCTGGGCCTGTTCCATCCCTTCGCGCTGGTCGCGGGCCTGCTGTCGGTCGCAATGATCGTGCTGCACGGGGCAAGCTGGCTGTCCATCAAGATAGAGCGCGGCGCCGTCCACGACCGCGCCCGCCTGTTCGGGCAGATCGCCGCGGCGGCCTCCGTCCTGCTGTTCGCGCTGGGCGGCGTGATGGTGGCAACGATGGGCTATGGCTTTCGCCTGAGCCATGCGGCCGACACGTTCGGTCCGTCCAACCCGCTGCTGTCGGGCACTATCGCCGCGCCCGGCGCGTGGCTGGATAATTACGGCACATATCCGTGGATGCTGATCGCCCCCGTGCTCGGCTTCGCCGGGCCGTTGCTGGCGTGGGTCGGCATTCGCACCGGGCGGGAAGCGCTGGCCTTCGGCGGATCATCGATCGGCGCCACCGGCATCATTTCCACCGTGGGCCTTTCCATGTTCCCGTTTATCCTGCCCAGCTCGATCGACGCGGGTTCCAGCCTGACGGTGTGGAACGCCTCCTCCAGCCATGTGACGCTGTTCATCATGCTGGCCGTGACGCTGGTGATGCTGCCGATCGTGCTGCTTTACACCGCTTGGGTCTATAAGGTGCTGTTCGGCCGCATCACCATGCGGGATGTCGACACCAACCCCGACTATTACTGACGAGGCTATCCTCAGGAAGGATCTGGGCAATGTGGTATTTCAGCTGGGTCCTGGGCGTAGGCCTTGCAGTGGGATTCGGTATCCTGAACGGCATGTGGCACGAATTCCACGCCGATCCGGATGACGACGCGGCGGGGTAAGGGCTTCTGGCGAGAGAATGGCGCACCCGAATTGATGAAGACGAGAACTAGAGATCGTCAAAGAGCTGCATGTACTTGCCGTATACGTAAATCCGATTTCGCTTCTGCCCCGTAACCTCTTGCAGGATGCCGGCCCCCTCCAGCTGACCGATTATGTTGTTCGCGGTGGGATAGGACACACCGTGGACTTCCGCGACCTTGCCAGGGTAAGTGATGGGAAGCCGATAAAGGCTGTCGAGAACACGTAACGGCGTAGCAGACGCTCTCTCGAAGCGGTCGATGATGGCCGCCCGGTCATCCTCCCTCAGTCGCAAAACGCTGTGAGCGGTCTCGGCAGCAACGTTTGCGACCGACGCTACGCCTTCCAGAAAGAAGTGTATCCACCTCTCCCAATCGCCCTTGTCACGCAGGCGCTGAAGGCAATCATAGTACTCGGCTCGGTGCCGCTTAAAATAATATGAGAGATAGAGGACCGGCTTCCTTAAGATGGTCTTCTCCACGAGGAAGAGGGTGATCAGCAGCCGACCGACGCGACCGTTACCATCCAGAAACGGATGAATCGTTTCAAACTGCCCATGAGCCATGCCAATCCGGATCAACGGCGGAAGCGGAGAATCGTCGTGAATGAACTTTTCTAGGTCGCCTAGCAGCCTGTTCACCTCCCCAGGCGGGGGGGGCACGAATAATGCGTCCGCTAGAGTACAACCCGCAGGTCCTATCCAGTTCTGCGTTTCACGTATTTCGCCTGGACGCTGGTGCATCCCCCTAACGTCGGCCATCAAAACGGCATGGAGGTCGGAGATAAGGCGCGTAGAGATTGGCAACTGGGGGAGCAGTTCTACACCGCGGTCCAACGCGGCCATGTAGTTTTGAACCTCAAGCACATCACTCGGCCGCGCACGGTCAACCACATCGGCTTCTGCTTTGAGTACGTCGCTTAGCGACGCCTGCGTTCCTTCGATCTGGCTAGATAGCACCGCTTCCTTACGTACGAACATCGATAGAAAGAGGTCCGGATGCGGTAAGGTTTCAATAGAACCGTCAAGGCGGCCCAGCGCTCGATCCGCACGTGAAAGTGCGGTGTTCATTCGATCATCCATCTCAATCGGCGGGGAAGGTGGAAGCGTTGCCGGAATGAAAGCCCTATATCCGGTGGACTGGCGGACGTACGAGCCACTGCTCCGGGGCATGCGCTTATTCAAGGGTTCCTGCACAGCCGCGATCATCCTGCATTATATTAAAGGCAGCCTTTAATATACAGAGGTTGGGGCGGCGATATCAAGAGGCGCTTACATAGCGTGAAGGCAAACAAAATCAGGCGGATAAAGCCTCGATGTGTATCCAAGCTATGTCGCGAGTACCATATGTGGGGCGCCTAGTCCCGTGCCCTGTCGCTCGTTTTCTTCGGCAATCTTGATGCCTAACCCAAGATGCATAACCCAAAACGAACGTGGGTTCTTATGTGGAGGCGAGGCGCGATAATGGATAAATGTCACATCATATCAATATGATTGACCAACATGTGTGGCGCACCCGACAGGATTCGAACCTGTGACCTCTGCCTTCGGAGGGCAGCGCTCTATCCAGCTGAGCTACGGGTGCGTGGGCGCTGGGCCGGGCAGGCGGTTAGCAACCCGTGGAGCGGACGCCAAGCGATAATCCCGCCCTGTATGAACTACATCCGCACCGGTAGCTGCTGAAGCGTGGAACCGTTGCCGCGAGTTACGGTGACGTTGAAGCCGCCCCGGCGGCCGTCACGCAGTTTGTAATAAGTCAGATCGACCTTCTCGCCCGGCGTCAGCGAACGCTTGGACCAGCCGGCGCGCGCGAGGTGGCTGGGGCTCATACCCTCGAACGCCCAGCGGTTACCGGCCGAGTCGCGAACGTAGAGGAAGGTGTGTGGATTCGTCCAAACCCACCGTTCAACCGTAACGTCCTTCATTTCGGTCGCGCTGCCCCATTCGAACATCGCGGTCGAATGATGGGCTTGTCCCGGCACCGCCAGCGCCAGAGCGATCGCGAGACCACCAGCGGCCAGAGCGGCGCGAGTCGATTCTCCAAGCATATTGCACTCCCAAATCCGCTCTATTTTCTGGCGGTTGTCCCTTTCGGCTCTTTTGCCAGCAAGGAACCTGAGTAATCAAGCCGCAGCTTGACTTCGCGTCCCCGGCGGCCGCAATCTTTTACCAAGAATATGAAAAAATCGGAGGGAATGATGAAGGGTTGGCTTGTGGCGGCGCGCGCTTTGGCGGGTGCCAGCATGATAGTGATGGCGGCGGCCGCGCCTGCCCAGGAAGCAGCGATCCCACGCTTAGACGGATATGCTGAGATAGAGCGCCTGCCTGACTGGAGCGGCGTGTGGAACCCTGACTGGTCGCTGCTGTTCGGAACGGGCGGCGGGCGGCAGGCACCGGTCGAGCCGAAGCTTACACCGGATTCACAGGCCAGGCTCGACGCATTCCGCAAGGAACAGGCTGAACACGGTGTCGCGCAAGAGGCGCAGATCCGCTGCATGCCGCCAGGTATGCCGGGTATTTTGCGCCAGCCCTACCCGATCGAGTTTCTCTTCAGCCCCGGGCGGGTGACGATGCTCACCGAAACATACAGTCAGGCCCGGCGCATCTATACCGATGGGCGCGCATTGCCGGACGATCCTGATTTCCTGTTCAACGGCACGTCTGTCGGACGGTGGGACGGTGATACGCTGGTGGTGGACAGCGTGGGCTTCAGCCCGCTGATTTCTTACATCGCTGGCGTCCCGCATGGTGAGCAGATGCGTATTCAGGAGCGCATCTGGCTGGAAAAACCGGACGTGATGAGGATCGAACTGACCATTACCGATCCCGGCGTGCTGACCGAACCCTATGTGCAACAAGTCGCCTACAAGAAGGAACCCACCTGGGAGATCCGCGAATACGTGTGCGAGGAAAACAACCGCCTGACTTCGGACGAGAGCGGCGCGAACCTCGATCTGGATTTCGATCCGGATGACCCCTTCGGCCCACCGCCTGAATAAGCGGCCGTGCAAAGCGGGCTAACCATTCTGCAACCCTGACCAATCTAGGTTGCCCGGCATGAATGCGATGCCGCCTTTACTGTCGGGCACAGCCCTTCCGGATACCGTTCCCGATGAACCGGGCATGGCGGTTCTGCGCTGGCACGCCTTGGCAGAGGCGGGCCGGGTGGTAGCCGAGCTGGCTGGCGATCATGCCGGACCGGAAGGCGAAGAACCGCACGATTTCGCCGGTTTGCTCGATCGAGCCGGTGGCTGGCGCCGCGAACATGCCGAACGCGGCATTGATGACCTGATCGCCGTGATGGAACCCGGCATCGCGGCACTGCTGTCGATCAACGAAAACGGCGCCGACCCACGCCCCGCCGCCCGTGCGTTGTGGCGGGAATTCGTGGCCGCACGCGGGGCGTTGCTGACGCTTTTGAAGCCCACCGGGTGAACCAGTGGCATGGGGAGCTATCCCGCTGCTTGGATAGACATCACCGTCACGGCGCGTAGAAACACGGGATGGCAGCCCCGGCACAGCAATCCCGTGTTCTCGACGCGATCAACGCTCTCAAACAATACGATAAAGAACGCGCAGTAGAATTGCTGCGGATGGAACTGCGCCAGGGCCCGCCTACCGGGGATCGATGGCGGAGTATTTCGCGCCTTGCAGCCCAGATCGGCGAGATAGACATCGCGATAGAGGCAGCCCGGCGGTTCTCACGAACAGAGCCAGTCACCCTCGATCGTCTTCTCCAGTACTGGAGTGAGTTAAGCCAGTATGGCCGAACAGAATTGGTGCGCGAGGAAATAGGCAAGTTGTCGCCCAGATTCCTCGAAGTGCCAGCCGTGCTACATCTTCTCGGCACTTTGGCCGGGCAAGAAGGCGACTTTGCAGAGGCGGAGCGATTGTATCGCAAAGCCCTGGCGCATGATAATCGCGAAGGGCAGACATGGTTCGCGCTGGCGATGATAAAGACATTCGCTTCCGGCGATCCTGATATATCCGCCATGGAGCAGTTGCGGCCCACCATGGAGCTGACCCCCCCGGCAGTGCGGGCGCGTTTTCTCTATGGATTGGCGAAAGCCTGGGACGATTGCGGAGAAACCGACCAGGCCTTTGCGCTATATTCCGAAGGCGCCGCATTACGGCAAGCGGAGGATGCGTGGGATGGCGCGGCGGTGGAGCGACACGTCACAGGGCTAATACGCGATTTCACCGCTGAAACGATACAGCGCCTGGTCCCTTCGCAGGAAGGCAGGCGCGCTCTGTTCGTTAACGGGCTGCCGCGTTCTGGCTCCACTCTGGTGGAACAGATCCTTGTCAGCCATTCACAAGTCGTCGCGGGGGGTGAGATCAACCTCCTACGCGCAGCGTTGATACCCACTGGCGATTATTCGATGCAAGGCGCCTTGCGGTATCAGGGGCTGGCGGAAAGCAGGCGGGACCCGTGGGGGGCGCTGGCAGCAGACTATTTCCATATGCTGGAAATGCGTTTCCGGACCGGCGAGCCGGTTGTCGACAAGACTTTGGTGCAATCCCATTACATGGGGCTGCTGCTGCACATGCTACCCAATGCCCGGGTGATCTGGATGCGACGTGATCCGGAAGACACCGCCCTGTCGTGCTTCCGCACGTTCTTTACATCAAAACTGGGATGGAGCTGGTCGATGGAGGATATCGGCCGGTTCTTCAGACTTGAAGACCAGTTGTACGCGCACTGGATCGCCATGTTCCCGGATCGGATCCTGACCGTTCCCTATGAGGAGCTAGCGGCAGAACCCGGCGAATGGATACCCCGGATCGCGGAACACTGTGGGCTGGAAATGGAGCCGGCCATGCTGGCGCCGCATCAGACGAAAAGGGATGTTCAGACCGCCAGCGTCCAGCAGGTCCGTAAGCCGATCAATACGGCACGGATCGGATTGTCTGCACGATACTCGAAGCAGCTTCAGGCTTTCCGCACCGCCTATTGTAGCTGACCGAAATAGGGGGAAGCTATCCTTCCCCATCGTATCAAAGCAAAGAGGCGGACCCGAAGGCCCGCCTCTCTTTTTCGTTCTAACGCGAGAGTTAGAAATTGATGTCCATGCCCAGCCGCACGGAGCGCGGAGTCATGTAGTTGCGGGGCTGACCAAAGTTCGGGTGCGGATTGTAATCTTCATCGATGTCACCGAGTTCGTACCGATCCTGCACCTTGCGAGTATTCAGCAGGTTGAACACATCTGCCCGGAAGGTGACCTGTTGTCCGCTCGGGATTTCAGTCTCGTAACGAGCCGAAAGGTCAATCTTGTAGGTCCACTGCGTCTTCTGCGCCGTACCACGCGGGCTAAGCACGCCGCCGCAATAGTGTGACGCCTGCTGGTACCCGTTCTCGAAAGAACCATCGGTCAGATCACTGCCCGGGTGGAAACCAAAGCAGCTAAGGGGCCGCGGCGATTCAACCGTCAGATTGGTGCCAAGCGTGAAACCGTCGAAGAACGAGTAAGCACCCCAAGCCTTGAAACGATGACGGCGGTGGTTCGGCAGCAGGCCATAAGCGCCTTCGATGAAGCCCGGCTGGTCGAAGTCCTGCGTGATACCCGAGTCATCCTGCTGGAAGTCCGACTGGACGAAGCCTTCGGAATTACCCCGGCTCTTTGACCAGGTGTAGTTAGCTTCGAACGACCACTTGCCGTCCCAAGGGCGGCGAACCATCAGTTCGACTGCGTCGTACTTGCGAGAAGCCTTCGGGAAACCAATCGCAGCGAGCTGCGCAGCGGTGATAGTCACGGTCCGGGCTTCAGTCTCATCGCCGATCGGGTCGGAAAGATCCACCACCAGATCACTACCGGGGTTTGTGATCACGTACTGATGATAGCCAGTCCAGATGTCATCACATCCCTCTATGCCTTCGGCCTCGCAGTAGTTGATGACAGCACGGTCGATCGCCATGTCTTCAGCGGAACGGTCCATGTTGCGGTGGGTGTAGCTCAGTCCCACCGTCCAATCGCCAAGCCTATGCTCGTAACCAATAATCCATTCGGATTCCTTGGTTGCCTTCAGGTTGTGAGCAATGCCCGCACCGGTTTCTGGAACGGAGCCATCACCCGTGATCGTGCAGTTGAAGCCACTCGACACCGAGGTCAGTGCGAAGGGGCAGGTAGCCTGGTAAGATGCCAGATCAGTTACCTGATCCCCAAGAATCGGCAGGCCATTAGCGTCCCACCCATCGAATTCGAAACGTTCACGGAAATAGACTTCCGGGCTGGCCTGGCGGAAAGCGGTATTGCTGGCCACCGGCAGGTAGTAATGCCCATAGAACGCACGAATCTTGCCCGAGTAATCGTCCCACATATCAAAGGTGGCACCCAGACGCGGCGCATAGTTCTTGTCCAGATTGACCAGAAGGGATCCATCGGATTTGTTCAGCTTGAAATCATCCCGGCGAACGCCAAGGCTGAGCGTCAACCTGTCAAAAGGCTTCCACTCATCTTGAATGTAGAACGCACGATTGGTGGCGTCGAAGCTGCCGCCGGAGTTGTAGTAATTGACCTCGACCATCTGCACGCCGCTTACGCTGCGAAGGATGAGACGAGAGCCAGAAGCAGCCAGAACGCCCGTGCACGCCTCATCTGTCAGGAAGCCATTGCAAAGCACACTGCCGCCTGGAGAAACTGCAATGTGATTGAGCGAGTTGTTTTCTTGGTCAAAGCCCATCCGGATGTGATGGTCGCCAAACGCCGTAACGAAGAAGTCCGCATCGGCCCTATAGAACTCCCGCTCGATGCGGTAAGGGTCGTCGGTGATGGAATTGCTCTGCGCGTTGAACGTGCCCGCCTGAGGGACTGGGTCACCATTCGGCCCGATCACAGTGGTGCCGGTTGCATTCTGAATGAACGGAAGGTCGGCGCCAGGATCAAGCGGAGTGGTATCGAACCGGTCACGCATGCGGCCATAGGCGCCGGAGATGGTGAACCAGTCAGTCAGCGTTCCTGTGTACTTGGCAACATAGTTCACGCCACCGCTGTTTTCATCAAACGTCGCGCCGGACACACCATAGCTGGGAACACCGACTGCATCTTCACTATAGGCGAGGTTGCTATTGCGTTCGCTGTTACGAGTATCGAAAATAGTAAATTCAAGGTGGTGATTGTCGATCGGAAACGCATCGACCTTGATAGCCCAGAATGGATCGTTCTCTTCCCGCTGGTAGGCCAGGCTGGAGGCACGATCATTTACCAGCGATTTCTGGCTTCTCATCTCAAGAAGGCCATAGACAAACAGTCGATCCTTTATGATCGGACCACTTGCTTCAACAATCGCCGAATAGCTGCTGTTCTTGTCATAGCGCCGGTTGGTGTAAGGCTGACACCCATCCTCATCGCAGGTCAAAAGATCCTTCGCATCCGAACGAAGGAAATTGGGCTGCCAGTTGAGATGAATAGCCGCCTGGAATTCGTTGCCACCCGATTTCGACACTGCGTTGACGATGCCACCAGTCGCTCGACCAAACTCCGCCGGGTAGCCGCCTGATTTCACTTCAACGGACTTGTAGAAATCGAACGGCACCTTGGCGCCGCCCAAATAGTTGTCAAAATTGGTGATGTTCAGCCCATTGATATAATAGGCGTTTTCAGCAACCGAAGATCCGCCGATGGACACGTTACCATCAAAGCCCGAATCGCCAGTGCTGGTGCCAGGCGCAAGCAACATTAGGTTCGTGACGTCGCGACCAACGGGAACACGCTTTGCCAGTTCCTGTACGTCGATGGACACACCACTCGTCGTGCCAGTAAACGGCGACTGGATGGTGGCGCCTGTGACCACGATCACATTACCGGTGGCGGTCAGCCCAATGCTGAGATCCGAAGTCTGCGACGGCTGCACAACCACATCGTTAGCCGTGAAGCTATCAAGGCCTTCAGCATCTACAACCACGGTATAACGGCCAGCCGGAAGGCCAACAAAGCGGAAGCCGCCCGAAGAAGCCGTACGCGCGTTACGGGTGAAGCCCTGATCCTGAGAGGTCAGCGTGACGGTCGCACCAGCGACATTCCCGCCTGATTCGTCAGTTACGGTGCCGGCGATCACACCGGCGGTGAGATCCTGCGCGGCGGCAGGGGTGGCGATGATGGCGCCTGCGGCGAAGCCGGCACCGACCAAGGCCAGCACTTGCAGCGCACTACCGGCGCCAAGCACGCGCTTGCGGATATCTTTGGTTGTCATGCTTTGCAGTCCCTTTTTGCAATGGGGCGCCGTCGCGCCACACCACCCAGTCCGCGCATTTTGGCGGCCATGGATGTCGCTTAGTGCCGCACCAACAAGCGGAGGCAAAGTTCCGCAAATGCGAACGTTACATATTAGGTTGCCTCTGTAACCAATGTGCAACACAACGACATGTCCATAAATTCAGTGATTTAGAGTCGATCGCGAAATATGGTTACAATGGTGACCGTTGTTAGCGAACAACATTTCACACTTCCGAATGCTGACACTAACGATCATTAAGTCGGCGTTGTTGACATTGTTCCTCGTATGTTCCAGCGATCGAACAATGGTCCTGATCGAATCCGCTCTCACCCCTGTCCAGGAACGGCAGGCTCAGGCTGTCGCGCGGGGGATCTGCCGGCTGTTCGCGCGCAATGACATCTGGTGCCTTACCGAAATGCCGCTGCGTAACGGTCGGCGGGCCGATCTGGCGGGGGTCGATGCGCGGGGGCACGTGGTTATCGTGGAGATAAAGACCGCGCGGGGCGATCTGTTGGGCGATGGCAAATGGCCCGATTATCTGGACTTCTGCGACCGCTTTTATTGGGGAGTGCCGCCGGAACTGGATCGCGGATGCCTGGAAAGCGCGGATTTCAGGCCCGATTGCTGCGGGGTGATCGTGGCCGATGGCTATGATGCGGAGATTGTCCGCCCGGCGCCAAGCAGGCCGTTGGCGGCCGCCCGGCGAAGGGTCGAAATCGAACGGCTGGCGCGGGCGGCATTGCGCCGCCAGCTTGTTTCGCTGGACCCCCATTGCGGCGGCTGGGGAGCCGATCACGGCTGAACGCGCCAGATTTTACGGTAAGTTAACTATGCCTCCCCGATAATTGCCGCTGAACTTACCAAGGGGCTATGTTCGGATGGACACGACGCACGGCAGCTTCGGCGCGATGGCCGAAACCGCGGGCTATGACCACGCCGACGACGAAACTGGCCACGAAACGCCGCCAGCGGCGATCGGGCAGGACGAACGCCGGATGCAGGTGCGCGCCTACAATCTGTGGGCGAGCCTGCTGGGCAACCGCAATTATCCGGCGATAGACGATCTGGAGCCTGGCAACCTGCCGGATTTCGGCCCCTATTCCGTGCTGCTGGACTTTACGGCGGGCATCGAAAATCCCGGCATCGCCTATCTGGGCGAAAAGCTGGCAGAGGAATGCGGCGTTAGCGGGCATGACCTGGAAACGCTGGCGGATGTTCCGCCCCGATCGCTGCTGACGCGCATTACCGATCATTACATGCAGATTCTCGCCAATCATGCACCGATCGGGTTCGAGGCGGAGTTCGTCAATCAACGCAGCGCCACGATTCTCTATCGCGGAATCCTGCTGCCGTTCTCGGTGGACGATGACGCGATCGATTTCATCTATGGCGTGATCAACTGGAAGGAACTGGCCGACGCGCACGCGGCGGACGAGCTGCTGCTGGAGATCGATCAGGCACTGGAAGCCAGTTTCGACAACACTTCCGCCACGCCACTGCCGCGCGAGGATGGGCCACCGCTGACCGACTGGGCGGATGGCCCCGGATCACTGGCCGCCAATGACCTGGACCCGCACCCGGTAACAACCGGCGCGTTGCCCGTTCCAACTTTCGGACTGGCGCGCAGAACCGACGTATCGAGCAGCGACGACCCATTCACGTTGGCCGGACCGGATGACGACGGCGCAATCTTCGACGAGGTCGAAGATGAAGGCGAAGAAGAAGAGAGCCACGGTTACGGTTCGCTGCTGAAAATGCCGCTGGAACTGTCGCGGTCAGCGGAAAAACCGCAGGTCGCGCTGGAAAGCTTCGATGACACGGAAGCCGGTGAGATTGCGGCCAACGTAGAGACCTTCGCGGAAATCGATCCGGATGGAATGGGGCTTGGCGACTGGCTGGCCGCCGCGCGAGACCTGGCCAATGCGGCGCGGGGTAGCGAGGATCGCACGCGGGGCGCACTCTATCAGGCGATCGGCCGGGCCTATGACTTTTCGCTGGCCGCTGCCGATGCGCCCGACGAATTCCGCGAGCTGTTGGCAGATGCCGAACTGACCGCCCAGGATCGCGCGCCGATGACCCCGGTGGTCAAACTGGTTTTCGGCGCAGACTACGACAAGACACGCCTTACCGAATATGCTGCAGCCCTGAACCACGCGCACCGGCTGGAACTGCCTTTCGGCACGCTGGGCGAATTCCTGAGCCGTCACGAAGGCGGCCTGAAGGGCGTGGTCAATGCCGAGCGCCAACTGCGCAAGGAAGAAACCGGCAAGACGGTGGAACCCCGCGAAGGCCCGCGCGAGGCGCTGGCCCGCAAGCTGCGCGAGCTTCCCGCACAGGGCTTCGACGCAATCGCGGCGGATGGCCCCGAATTCGCGCTGGTAATGGTCCGCCGCAGCGGGGACGGCGAAATTGTCGTTCTGGGCGAAGTGCCGCAGGATGTGGTAATGATCGAACGTGCTGCGAAGCGGCTGATCGGCTGAACCCGCCACGCGGCAATTACCCGCGAAGCACACCTTCAGTTTCCGTTCAGGCCCCGATGCGCTAGCGAGGGCGCGTGAAAGTGTCCGTCCGCTTGCTCGCCCGGCTGCTGGCCTTCGTTGCGCTGCTGGGAATTGGCGCGCAGCCAGCCGCCGCGCAATCCATCCTGCGTGATGCCGAGACCGAAGCGCTGCTGCAGGATCTGGTCGATCCGCTGGCAGAAGCTGCTGGCCTGCAACGCGGCGCGGTGGAGGTCGTGCTGGTGCAGGACCCTTCGATTAACGCCTTCGTCGCCGGCGGGCAGCGGATCTATGTTCACACTGGGCTGATCAACGCCGCGGAAAGCGCCAATGAGGTGCAGGGCGTGCTAGCGCACGAGCTGGGGCACATCATGGGCGGACACGTGATCCGCATCTATGAGGGCGCTGGCAACGCTACCAAGATCCAACTTGTTTCGCTGCTAGCCAGTGTGGCCGCCGCGCTGGCCGGTGCCCCGGCAGATGCGGCGATGGCGGGGATTGCGCTGGGCCAGCAGGCCGCGCTGGGATCGTTCCTAAACTTCACCCGCACGCAGGAAGCGAGCGCGGACGCTGCCAGCGTTTCATATCTGGCCAAGTCGGGAATCACCGGCAAGGGATCGGTGGCGTTCTTCGAAAAGCTGCAGAACTACGAGTTCCGGTATGGCTACAGCCAGAGCGACGAGGCGGGTTATGCCCGCACTCACCCGCTGACCGGCGATCGCATTTCACGGCTGCAAGCGGATTTCCAGAAGGACCCGGCGTGGGACAAGGCGCCAGACGCGGGCTGGCAGGAACGGTTCCTGCGCGTGAAGGCGAAGCTACAAGGGTATATCTCGGAACCGGCGCAGACGCTCAATTCCTATCCGGCCTACCTTACGTCCGTGCCGGCCCACTATGCGCGCGCCTATGCCTATCACAAGCAATCGAAAATCCCGGAGGCGCTGGGAGAGATAGACGCGCTGATGGCGGTGGGGCCGGATGACCCCTATTTCCTTGAGCTGAAAGGCCAGATCCTGCTCGAATCCGGCCGCCCTGTGGAAGCGTTGGAGCCATTCCGCCGTGCAACCACGCTGACCGGCAACGATCCCCTGATCGCCAGCATGTTCGGCCTCGCCCTGCTCGCCACGGAAGACAACAGCCACCTGGCAGAGGCGGAGCAGGTGCTGAAGGCTGCGGTCGGGCGCGATCGGGAAAACCCGATGGCGTGGTATCAGCTTGGAATCGTTTACGGAAAGCGCGGCGATATCCCCCGTGCGAGGCTGGCCAGTGCGGAACAGCAGATCATGAGCGGCCGCGCGCGTGAGGCGTTGCAGAACGCGGAAGCGGCTGAGCGCACGCTACCAACCGGCACTCCGGACTGGATTCGCGCACAGGACGTGGCCTTGCAGGCACGCGCGGAGCTTGAACGAGAGCGCAGGCGCAACTAGTCCAAGGCCATGCGCTGGTTTCTTACCTTTGTGATTGCGCTGGCTTCCGGCTTTGCCGGGGCTGCGCTGTGGGACATCACTGGATTGGGAGACCGCTCCACGCGGGCCTATCTCCTGGCCAATCCAGAGATACTGCCTGAAGCGATCGATGTGCTGCAGAAGCGCGAGCAGCAGGCCCGCGTCGGCCCCCTCCGCGGACAGATCGAAACGCCTTTCCCCGGCGCCGTGCTGGGCAATCCGGCAGGTTCGGTGACGCTGGTGGAATTCAGCGACTATGCCTGCGGCTATTGCCGGCAGAGCCTGGCCGATGTGGCGCAGCTGATCGCCGCCAACCCCGATCTGAAAGTGGTGATCCGCGAATTCCCGATTCTTTCGCCCGCCAGCGCCGACGCAGCGCGCATGGCGCTGGCCGCCGCGCAACAGGGCAAATTCGCCCAGTTCCACGAAACGATGTACCGCCACGGCCCACCCAGCGACGCATCGATCGAGGCGGCGGCCAAGGAGGCTGGGCTTGATCTGGCCGCGGCACGCGCTGCCATCGATTCCGGCGCATTCGAGATGCACCTGCAGGATAACGCCATGCTGGCGCAGCAACTGGGCATTTCGGGCACACCGGGCTGGGTTGTCGGCAATCAGATGCTGAACGGCGCGGTGGGCGGCGCGGCGCTGGGCGAAGCGATCAAGGAGGCGCGCCAGTCCTGAAGTTGCCTCTTTCCTTTTCGCGCCCTGCCCCCACGCAAACCCGGGATCAGGCAGCAGCGCATGGCAGCAGCCAGCCGGCATCGGGCAGCATGACGATGCTGCCATTCCGGCCGGCCCCATTCTTCGCGGACAAGAACCGCGCCTTCTGGCGCTTGCAAACGATCGGCTGGGGCGGCTCCGCCCTGCTGCGGGCGATGACCAACATCGCCAATGGCAAGCCCGACCAGATCGTCCTGACCCTGATCGCGACCGTTACCGGTTTTTCGATCAGCCTGATCCTGTCAGTAATCTATGGCCACCTGATCAATCGGCGGCCATTGGTGACATGGGTGCTGACCGCCGTCGCGCTGGCGGTGGCGGTGGTGGTTTCGGCCACGATCAACGGCTGGACCCTCAGCCTCAGCAAGGGAATCAGCGATACCGGCTTCGCTCAGGCGGCGCTGAGCATGCTGTATGTGGATACGCCGCTGCTGGGCGCGTGGTCTGCGCTCTATTACGCAATCAACTATTATCTGCAGGTGGAGGAACAGGCCGACAGGCTGGAGCGGCTGGAAGCACAGGCCACCAGCGCTCAACTCGCCATGCTGCGATACCAGCTCAACCCGCATTTCCTGTTCAACACCTTGAACTCCATCAGCACGCTGGTTCTGCTGAAACAGACGGAACCCGCCAACGCGATGCTAACCCGCCTTTCCAGCTTTTTGCGCCACACGCTGGTCACCCAGCCGGGCGGCAAGGTATCCATCGCGCAAGAGGTGGAAACGCTGAAGCTCTATCTGGATATCGAGCGGATGCGGTTCGAAGAACGGCTGCGGACACATTTCACGATCGAGCCGGGCGCGGCCGATGCCGCGCTGCCTTCGCTACTGCTGCAACCGCTGGTTGAAAATGCGATCAAGTACGCAGTGTCGCCTCAGGAAGAGGGCGCACGGATCAGCCTGACCGCACAGGTTATCGGCAATCGCCTGCGCGTAACGGTGGATGACACCGGCCCCGGATTGCAAGGTCGGCCACTGGTGCCGCAGCGTTACAGCCAGAACTTGGCGAACGGCACGGCGTCCACCGGTGTGGGCCTGGCCAACATCCGCGACCGGCTGGCGCAGGCTTATGGCGACGACCATCGCTTTGATATCGTTACCCCGCCAGAGGGCGGGTTCACCGTGATTATAGAGATCCCGTATGAGGGCTACGAGGATCCTTACGCCCCCGCCGCGACAGCGGCGAAACCAGCGGGCGCATCGCCCGTTGTGGACTTGCCCGGCCAGCGGGCACTGAGGACCAATGCATGACAATTCGCACACTCATCGTCGATGACGAGAAACTCGCCGTCCAGGGCCTGCAACTGCGGCTGGAACCCTTTAGCGACGTCGAAATCATCGGCACCTGCTCCAACGGCCGCGAGGCGATCCGCGCGATCAAGACCGAAAAGCCGGACCTCGTGTTTCTGGATATCCAGATGCCCGGCTTCGACGGTTTTTCCGTGGTGAAGGGCGTGATGGAGATCGAGCCGCCGCTGTTCGTCTTCGTCACCGCATATGAAGAACACGCGATCCGCGCGTTCGAGGCCAATGCCGTCAATTACCTGATGAAGCCGGTGGACGAGGACAAGCTGGCCGACACGCTGGACCGCGTGCGCACCCGCCTGTCTGAAAAACGGTCGGCCGAAGAAGCGGAAAAGCTGAAGGACGTGCTGGCGGAAGTGGCGCCCGACGCGATCGAGAACATGCCGTCTGACGACGAAAGCACCGGTCGCTACGAGAAGATGATCAACATCAAGGATCGCGGGCAGATATTCCGCGTCGATGTCGATACTATCGAGCACATCGAAGCCGCCGGCGATTACATGTGCATCTACACCGGCGACAACTCGCTTATCCTGCGTGAAACAATGAAGGATCTGGAGCGGCGGCTGGACCCGCGCGTGTTCCAGCGGGTTCACCGGTCCACCATCGTCAACCTGGATCAGGTGCGTCAGGTGAAGCCGCACACCAATGGCGAATGCTTCCTGGTGCTCGATTCCGGCGCGGAGGTTAAGGTCAGCCGATCTTACCGCGACGTGGTGGCGCGCTTCGTCCACTAAGGTCTCTCGCGCCTCTCCTGCTTGCGGGAGGGGCGCGGGGGGGGCATGCATCGCGCCATGTCTTCCGCACAGCCATTTTCGCTTCACGGTTTCGATCTCGATGCCTTCGTTCGCGCCACGCTGGACGAGGATCTGGGCGTGGGTCTGCCCGGCGGAGGGCATGACGTAACCGCCGAAAGCGTCATCCCCGCCCATGCACGCTTTACCGGGGTGATGGACAGCCGTGACCCGATCGTGGTTGCGGGCCTGCCGATCGCCGCCGCGTTCCTCCGTGCGCTTGACCCGGCTATGGAGATAGAAATCCTGGTGGCGGAAGGGGCTGAAGTCACGCCCGGCAGTGACTTGATGCGCCTTTCCGGCAATGCCCGGGCCATGCTGACGGCGGAACGCAGCGCGCTCAATACCGTGCAACACCTGTCCGGTATCGCCACAATGACGCGAGACTATGTGCAGGCGATGGGCGACACCCGTTGCGTGCTGCTGGATACACGCAAGACGATCCCCGGCCTGCGCCATCTGGAAAAATACGCCACCCGCATGGGCGGCGCGCAAAACCATCGCATGGGCCTGTGGGATGCGGCGATGATCAAGGACAACCACGTCCTCGT